>ERZ1673961.15-NODE-15-length-89266-cov-5.989609_pt1 | contig 89266 bp, 82 predicted proteins | sample MGYA00580189_ERZ1673961 | MGnify/ENA primary metagenome ERZ1673961 (study PRJEB41334, sample SAMN05608105) | rock metagenome | biome: terrestrial subsurface; feature: shale formation; material: shale | place: USA: Pennsylvania ... | reverse complement strand
TGTGCCATGCTACCCGACCGAGCTTGTTTGCAAGAGCGACAATCGCTTTTGCTTTTCCTCGGCGTGCAATGAGTCCTCTCAACCATGCTCCCATAGCATCCGCTTTGTTAGCTCCGCACCGAACCACTGCGCGAGCACCGTGAATAAGTAATGCTCTCAATTCGCGATTGCCATTCTTCGATAGAGAGCCAAGACTACTTTTTCCGCCTGTACTATTTTGTTTTGGAACTAGGCCACACCATGCTGAGAACTGGCGACCATTTTGGAATTGGTTTCCAACACCTACCTCACTAATCAGCGCCGCTGTCAAAATCGGACCAAACCCAGGAATATTCCGAATAGCCTCATATTTTGGATTTTGCTGACTCAACATGGTGACACTTTGGGTCATTTCATCTATCTCTTCGCTAAGACTGACAAAGTCACAGTATAAAGTTTGCAGTAAGTTCCTCATTACTGGGGAAAGGGCATTCTCTGCGTCTTCAAGAGCTAGCGGTAAATGACTTCGTAAAGCTTTAATAGAGAGAGGAAATACTACCCCGTATTCAGCAGCCAATCCTCTGATCTGGTTCGCCAAGGCAGTTCTGTTTTCTACCAAACGTTTACGGACACTGCGTATCGCTTTAAGGTCTTGTTGTTCAACAGACTTAACAGGAACGAAGTGAAGATTAGGTCTAGAATAGGCTTCGCAAATGGCTCTTGCATCATTAGCATCGTTCTTTTGCCGCCCAACAAATGGTTTTACATGCTGAGCTGGAATAAGAGCCACTGTATATCCTAGCTCTTGAAATATTCTGCCCCAATGATGAGAAGTTGCACATGACTCCATTGCTAGAGCAGTTTGCTCTGGTAGTTGGCGGACAGTATCGAGAAGCTTATCTCGCTTTACCTTTCTGTTTGATAAAATTTGTCCATTTGTACCCAGAACACACACTTGGAAGAGATTTTTCGCTATATCAATACCGACAACTTTAATAGACATACTTGTTACTCCTGCTCTTAATGGTTGTACTATTAGTTTGGCACAACGACGCTAGAAGGGAGGTGCGTCCATCACATCAAAGCCCAGGCAAAGGTGCAGTTCCGGCAGACGGTATATTGGCTGATATTTCCAATATTGGTATCAAAGGCTTGGTTCTTTTCCCGATCATTTTAGGTGGTTTCATCGGTTACTCGATTGCTGATAAACCAGCACTCGCACCGGCCATGATCTCGTCTGGCATCATGGCCGATATGGGCGGTGGCTTCCTCGGTTGTATCGTAGCGGGCTTTATCGCAGGTGGTGTGGTATTTCAACTGAAGAAGATCCCTCTTTCCGCCCATATGACTGCGTTGGGTGCGTATTTTATCTACCCTCTTGTCGGCACCATTGTCTCCGCTGGGATTGTACTGTGGGGCATTGGCGAACCCATCAAGATCTTCATGGCATCAATGAATGAGTTCCTTGCCTCAATGGCTGGTGCTTCTAAAGTCGTGCTCGGTACTATTCTGGGTGGGATGACGGCATTTGATATGGGCGGTCCAATCAACAAAGTGGCAACTCTATTCGCTCAAACTCAGGTTGATACTCAACCGTGGTTAATGGGTGGCGTGGGTATCGCCATCTGTACGCCTCCTCTGGGTATGGCGCTAGCCACTTTCCTGTTTAAGAACAAGTTCACCAAGCAAGAACAAGAAGCTGGTAAAGCTGCTGCCATCATGGGTTCCATCGGTATCTCTGAAGGCGCTATCCCATTTGCCGCAAATGACCCGATGCGTGTGCTTCCTTCAATTGTCGCTGGTGGTATCGTCGGTTGTGTATTTGGTTTTCTGACCAATGTATTGCTTCACGCACCATGGGGCGGCCTCATCACAGCGCCAGTTTCCAGCAACATTCCCATGTATGTGGTCGGCATCGCATTGGGCTCGCTAACAACAGCATTGATAGTCGGCTTATGGAAACCGGTTGTAACAGAAGATCCGGAAGCAGAATTGGAACAAGCAGCGCCTGCACAAGCAGCTCCAGTTGCTGGTGAAGGCGAATATGACATCGTCGCTGTCACTTGTTGCCCTTCAGGTGTCGCGCACACCTTTATGGCAGCAAAAGCGCTAGAGAAAGCAGGGGCGGCGGCCGGCATCAAAATCAAAGTAGAAACTCAAGGCCAAAACGGTATTCAGAACCGTATCACCGAACTGGACGTCGCAAACGCCAAGCTGGTCATCCTCGCTCACGATATCCAAGTGAAAGATGCTCACCGCTTTGCCAACGCCAATATCGTTGAATGTTCAACCAAAGAAGCGATGCGCAGCGCTGCGACTCTGATTAAAGCTTAAACGTTATGCTCCACCCCAAAGAGCCCTTCCCCCAAGGGCTCTTTTTATTAGCTCGATTCGCTTCGTGATTCCGTCCCCTGCTTGGACTGATGAGCCTTAAAATGAGCGCACCGATAAAACTGGCGATGCTGATGGACACCAAGCGCATGATTCCGGACGAGAACGAATCGATACCCGCATTTTTAATGACTTGATAAGTCAGGACGACAACGTTAGTCAGAAGCAACTGATAAATCGCGGAATGGGCATCGCGGCGGATGGCATAGCAGGCAAGCTGAATGCCTAAGAACAGTGACACGCCCATCGCCACCCACTCAGGCGCGCCAAAGCCGCACAGCAACATGGTCGGAATGGTAAACAAAATCCCGGTCGCGGTGGTGATCAGTCTTTGGTAGACATAATCCTTATGGTGATCGATAAGCGGCAATTTCAACATGCTGCTGACCGTAATCGCGATCAGCATCGTCTGCGAACTGCCAATACCAATCAGCGCAGCCAAAACCAAACACATTGCGGTCGCCTTAAACATCGCCACACTGAGATGACTTTCGATCCCTTTAGCGGGCTCATCCCGCTTGATGTCCTGCTGATCCCCCGGCAGCAATATGTGAACGCCCAAGGTGACAACAAGTGCCAACGCAAAGGCTTGAAAGATGATCAGTGGCAAGCCAGCAATCGGGAAATTCATCTGCTTGCTCACCACCGTGGCGATAATGAGCACGATTAATGCCAAGTTCGAGATGATATCTTGTGGATTGTTGTGGCTGCGGTGATAACTCCAAGTGAAGATGCCCCAACACACCAACGCAAACCCCGTGGGCGACCCCGCGAACATTTGCACGAAAAACACCATCACAAAGCTAATGAGCAGCAGCACCAATACCAATTGCAACACCAAATTCATTGGAGGTTTTGACGGTATCGTCGTCATAAGTATCACGACGAATATTGGTGCCAGAACGGGCAAAGGATGCCCGGTGACCTTCAAATAAAAAAGTAATAGGGTCAGCGTAAAGACAATCTTAACGACAGGATTGACGCAGCTACGAAACATAAGTCCACACACTGACAATTCTCATCCAAAGCCCCACTAACTTGTCAGCACCAGCCCCAGCTTTTCTGCATGTTTCAAACTCAGTTTCTTTGACACAATATTATGCAAAGCGATCTCAGTCAGTTGCATCACTTTTTGATTCGCCTCAGGCGGCAAGGAGTGAACAGTCAACTTACTGTTTGCATCATAGTGCGCCCACAACTGGCTATCCACCAGATAGATATAGGAATCCATAAGAGCATCAGAGTTCTGGCTGACCAATAAGTGCAACCACCACGTTGCCCGACGTAATCCTTTTTCACCTTCAAGCTTTGTCGGAACCGAAATAGTTTGAGTATTTAGGGCATCTTGCGTCGCCATTGCAACATCGAGCGCGCCAGGATAGCTCTCCGCAAACGGATTACTAAACTGCCCGTCGTAAGAGCAAGCCCAACTTAATGGACTTGCACTCAATGTACATACGGCAGTCAGAAAAGCAGACATCAGCTTCATCTTAACCGTCCTACTATGGTGTCACGATATTGAACCAGAAATTGAAACGATCCAGCATCCCGACGAAATCCTTGAAGACTTCTTTGTCACCCTTCAGCTGAATGTCGCCATTGGCAATCGCTTTTTCGAGCGTGACGTTGCCTAACTGAACATCATCCAGTACCGATTTCGTCAAGGTTAGAGTCACGTTGGGTTTATCCGATTGCTTTTTGGTATGAATCAGCACTGAGTCTTCCAGATACAAGGTGTATTTCTCATCCAGGTCCGTGAAATTCAGATTGATGGCAAATTTCTTACCTTCTGCTTTTTCAGGCAAAATACGCACCGCGAGATAATCAAACAACATCTCAGGTGGCATATTCTTGATGATGTCTGGTGATGCAGTCTGAACACCACCCGCCGAAGGGGTGCCATTTCTTAGCTCATAAGCACCCTGCAGATATACAGAGCGCCACGGGCCAGATTCTGACTGATAACCTAACTGCTCGTACGCATCCGCTAGCAGCTCTTTACCTTTCTTGCTTTGTGGGTTTGCAAACACAACATGCTTAAGCACTTCAGCAACCCAACGATAGTTACCTTTATCGAAGTCTGCCTGAGCTTTCTGAATCGCCGCGCTCTCGCCGCCCATATACTCCACGTATTTCACTGCAGCATTGGTCGGTGGCAGGTTATTCAGATCAGACGGGTTGCCATCATACCACCCCATATAACGTTGATAGACAGCACGACTGTTGTGACGCAGGGTTCCGTAATAGCCGCGGGTGCTCCAGTTATTTTCCAACGTTTTGGGTAACTTAATGATTTCTGAGATTTCCTCACCGGTATAGCCTTGGTTCATCAAACGCACCGTTTGGTCATGGGTATATTTGTAGATATCGCGTTGCTTCTTAAAGTACTCAACGATGTCAGCATTCCCCCACATCGGCCAATGGTGGCTTTGGAATTTAACCTTAACGTCTCCGCCCCACATTTCGATGGTTTCTTGCAAATATCCCGACCATTTCAACGCGTCACGAACCTGCGCGCCACGCAGCGTCAGTATGTTGTGCATAGTATTGGTTGAGTTCTCGGCCATCCACAGTGCTTTCTTATCCGGGAACCAGGTGTTCATTTCCGTCGGAGCTTCTGTGCCAGGGGTATATTGGAAGACCATCTTCACCCCATCAACGGTCATTTCATCGCCGGTTTTCTCGATGATGTCCGTAGGTTCGATGAGTGTGGCAATCCCTGTTGATGTGGTTTGTCCTAAACCACCGTTTACACCACCAAATTCATTTCGAGGTAATAATGCGCCGTACATGAAGATCGCGCGACGACCCATCGCATTACCCGCAATCACGTTTTCCGACACGGCATGTTCAGTGAATCCGTGCGAAGCAATGATTTTAACCTTGCCCGCTTTCACATCTTTTTCATCAACAATCCCGCGAACACCACCAAAATGGTCAATATGACTGTGGCTATAAACGACGGCGACAACCGGACGTTTACCCAGTTTCTCGTTAACAAAATCTAAAGCGGCTTTAGCCGTTTCTTGTGAGATAAGTGGGTCAAAGACAATCCAACCGGTATTACCTTTGATAAAAGTGATGTTACTCAAGTCATAACCGCGCACCTGATAGATACCATCGGTCACTTCAAATAAGCCATTAATCATGTTGAGCTGAGCGTTACGCCACAAACTTGGGTTAACGCTATCCGGAGCCGGGTTATTAAGCGTGATGTACTGTTTGTATTGCTCCAGATCCCAAACGACGTCACCTTTGTCATTTTTGATCGTTACCACATCCTGCTTTGCGATGAGGCCTTTCTGAGCGTTTTCAAAGTCTTTTTTGTCGCTAAAAGGTAAGGATTGTTTGACTGCATTGTTTGCGTCTATCGTTGCTTGCGTGGCGGGTTTCGGGTCCGCCGCACTTGCTCCCGATGAGACCATCGCTGCAATCACTAGTGCCAAGACTGACTTCATTGCAATACTCCTTATTGCTTGTTATCGAAAGAAAACTTTTTAAGCGTAGTACAGCAGCAACTCACATACGAAAGTATATTCTTTATCACTTAAGCCGACTCAACGGGTGTCTCAAGTGAACATCACATCAGATTTATTGACAGGTATAGCGTGGGAGGGTGATAGAGGTGTTAATACAACTGGATAAAATCGCTGACATTTAAATCGTTATTGCGATTCAATGCACAGCTCGTGACTACTTCACCAACTTAGAGACAAACGGCACGTTTCTCAGTTTGTCTTGCCAGGGCAATCCGTACCCAACCAACAGGTCATCGTTGTCCATTTCATAGGCGTAGTATTGCGTGACCGGAATATCGACGCGGTTTGGTTTGACGAACAGGGTTGCGATGGCGAGCGACTTCATTGCGTAGTTGGCCAGCAGAAACTCCACGATTCTTTTCATGGTACCGCCCGACTCAATGGCATCATCAACCAGAATGACATTCTGCCCGGCCAGCGCGATGTTTTCGTGAAAGTCGATCTGTGATTGGTTGTTTCTGTCCCCCGGAGTATGAGGGCAAGAGATGTAATCCATCCGAACGTCTGGCTGTAACTGGCGAACCAAATCAGCGGTAAACAATATGCCGCCAGGAACCACACTGACGATCACCACGTCGCGATAATTCTGGTTAATTTTCTCAGCCACGAGTGCGACACCGCGTTGGATTTGCGCTTCAGTTAATACCAAATCGCCAATATGTTTATTCGTCATGCGTTTTCTACCTTTATTGCTGATCATCGCCAGCGTGACTGTCAAGAATATGGGCGCCACACTCTACAAGCGTGCGCGTCAGGTTGTCTGGCGTTGATGCACCGTCACACACCAAATAATCAACGTCCGTCGTCGCCATCAGAGAAAACGGCGCGTAAGTTTCCACTTTATCGGGCGTAAACAGCACAACCTTGGCACCACTCTGCTTGAGCAACTGGCGTTTAAACTGGGCATCAGGATAGTGCAGCGCCGTAAAACCATGCTCTTGCGACCACGCACATACACCGATAAACATCAGGTCAAAGTGAAACATCTGAACATCGGCCAGTGCTTTGGCATCCACCGCGCCGCCAATGACGGCATCAATCTGGCCACCGATCAAAATGGTGTTAATCGCTCCCCGATTGTAAAGAGACATCGCAATGTGGATGGAATTCGTCACTACCGTCAGATTCAGATCCTGCGGCATGCGATCTGCCAGCGCCATATTGGTGCTGCTGGCATCAATGAAAATCAGTTGATTAGGTTTGAGCAACGAGAGCGCGGTTGCGGCAAGGCTCTGCTTTTCAAGTGTATGCTGAGACTGACGCTCATCCACACTGCCATTCGCGGGGGTCAGCACTATCGCGCCACCGTGCGTTCTCTTGCAAAGCCCCATTTCAGCCAGTTTGTTCAAATCTCGTCTGACTGTGGCACCGGTTGTGTTCAACCGCTCGGCGACCTCAGTGGCATTAAGGCTTCCTTCGGCAGCGAGCATATCCAGTAAAATACGTTGCCGCTGCTCTGCGATGCATTTATTCATTCGTCGTCTCCTGAAAATCGTTGACATTGTATCAATTCGATCAAGAATGAACACATTATATGTTTATATTTTTTCATTTAACCAATTTTTTCGTGTTTGGATACTAAAGTAGTTAAAGGTGAACAAAAGTGAACGAGTTTAAAAAAATGGTCACGGGAGAGATCTACGACCCAGCCGATACAGAATTGAAAGCAATGAGAGCGTCGGCACGCGAGAAACTGGATAGGTTTAATCGCAGCCAGTCTGATGAGCAAGCACTGCAGGAGCGCATAATTACTGAGCTGTTTGGCGCTGCAGGCAGCAACATTTCTGTGAATCGCCATTTTCACTGTGACTACGGCGTAAACATCAAAGTCGGCAACAACTTCTACACCAACTACGACTGCGTCATCCTCGATTGTGCAGAAGTGATCATTGGTGATGACTGCCTGATTGGTCCACAAGTGGGGTTGTACACCGCCTGTCACCCGCTCGATCCTGTTGAACGAGCCAGCGGCAAAGAGTTCGCCAAGCCGATCACAATCGGCAACAACTGCTGGATTGGCGGGCATGCAACCATCAACCCAGGTGTGACACTCGGTAACAACGTCGTTGTCGCGTCCGGTGCTGTTGTTACTAAGAGTTTTGGTGACAATGTCGTGATTGCCGGCAATCCGGCGAGAGTCATTAAATCGCTGGAATAATCGCTCAGCTTTCTCACCTGACTTTCTCACCTGACTTCCTCACGTGATATAGCTTGGTAAACTGGTTAGCGGATTCTCTGTTAGTCAGTTTGCCGATATGTCCATTGCGCTGATCAATACGCTGATTATTTCCGCTATGTCAGAACGATGAATCCATGCCATCTTTGGCCAAATTGGTTCATAATCTCTGCTTTTACAGCCACGAATAATCGCAATTCGTCAAATTTATGCTACCTAATGTATATAGGTAGACAGACGCAAGGACAAAATATGGTTTCAGAGCGAGTGATTGAACTGGGCGAACACACGCGACGCAGTAGCAGCAATGCCATTTGCTTTCCGGTTGATTTCGTTCACCATTTGGCAAAATCGCGTACCTTGCAGAATGTGCTCGACACCGTCGCCACCTGGATACACCACATCTTTGATGCCGAGCGAGTCAGCATTACGCTGGCGGACGGAAAAGAGTATCTTAAGCTCTACACCATTTCTGGGAATCAGGCGATTCCGATTGACTTTCGAATGCCAATTGAAGGCTCTTTTGTTGGCCGCGTGTTTAAGAATAAAACCCTGATCATCTGTGACGATGTCACGCTGTCTGATGAGATTGACTGCAAAATGCTGGGTGAATACGGCTTGAACACCTGCATGGACGCGCCGCTTATCAGTGGTGACAGCTGCATTGGCACGCTCAATGTGGCGCACAAACACAAAAACTACTATCGCTTAGAAGACGCCGAAAAACTGCAGTGTATCGCTAACTGGATTTCCATCAATATCGCCTTGCATTTGCAACTGGTTGAACTCGAACTCCTGGCCACCACAGATGAGCTGACCGGTTCGTTCAATCGCCGATGCTTTATTAAAGAGCTCAAAGAGCGACTCAACGATTATCACCAGAAGGAAGAGGCGTTTTTCGTCGCGATTCTGGATCTGGATGAGTTCAAGAAATTAAACGACAGCTACGGCCATGATATGGGCGACAAAGCGTTGCAGTATTCGGTGGACATCATCGACGCGCAATTGGGTGACGATGATCTGCTGGCGAGGATTGGCGGTGAAGAGTTTGGCATCATCATGTCCAACAGTTCGATGGACGAAGCTCTCGCTTGTCTGGAAAAAATCCGCGCAGCAATCGCCTCGTTCTCTATCGATTGTGAAGGACAGCAAATCCATTTCACCGCCAGTATAGGCCTGGCTAAAGTCGATAAACACGACAGCAACATCGACTTGCTGGTTAAACGAGCCGACATGGCACTGTACGATGCCAAAGGTTCCGGCAGAAACCGCATCGCCATTGATCAGAGAGTGGCCGTCACCCCACCTTCTGAATCCGATGCGGTGTAAATCAGGAGATTTTAAATCGTTTCACCAGCTCATTGAGATGTTCTGCCAGTTTCGCCAGCTCCACACTGGATGCATTGGTTTGATCCGCCCCGGCGGAGGTCTGCACCGACAAATCTTTTATGTGCACCAGATTCTCGTCCACTTCTTTCGCCACCACGGCCTGCTGCTCTGCGGCACTGGCAATCGTGGCGTTCTGAGCATTCATTTCGCTGACCAGCACAGAAATCTCTTCAAAAGCTGCACTTGCGTCATTCGCCACGGTTAACGTGGAATGCGCCAGATCGTTGCTGCGCCCCATTTTGCTGACTGTCTGTTTGGTTTCAGAGCTGACCGCGGTGATCATCGCTTCAATATCAGAAGTGGATTGCTGTGTACGATGAGCCAACGCCCGCACTTCATCGGCCACCACCGCGAAACCACGTCCGTTGTCTCCGGCACGTGCCGCTTCGATGGCTGCGTTCAGAGCAAGTAAGTTGGTCTGCTCGGCGATGGCACGAATCACATCCAACACCGTACTGATATTCGCCACGTTTTCGGAAAGCACCAACACACTGTTTTCTGCTTCCTGCATGTCCGATTTCAGTAACTCAAGAGCCTTAATCGTTTCACCAATTTTGCCTTTACCGCTCTGAGTTTTCTCGTCCATCACTTCAGCGTTGGCGCTGGTCGCACTGGCCGTGCGCGCAACTTCTTCAATGGCTGACGTCAGTTCACTTACCGCGGTTGCGGCCAGACCCAATTGGTCACTCTGCTGCGTCACGATAACCGATGATTGATTGGTCACCACACTCAGCTCTTCCGACGTTGCCGCCAGTTGGGTGGATGAATCGCCAATCAGAGAAATGGCTCTTGCCAGTTGCTGCTGCATATCCGCCAGTGATTGTAGTAAATCGGCCGCTTCATCGCGGTGCGGGTCAGAAAATTTCTGTGTCAGATCACCGGCAGCGATTTGCTTGGCAACATTGACGGCATTGTGCAAAGGCACAATCAGGCTGCGGCTGTAAAAGTAAGCCAACAACAAGATCGCCAGCAGAGTCAGGCCAATACCGACATAAACCAGGTTACGCGCGTTCAGATAGGTTTGCGTAGCGGCATCGTTGTCACGTCCGGCCATGGTTTTCTGAAATGCGTCATACCGATCAAGCACGACTTCCAGTTTGGTGATGAGCGGCACAACGGTGTCTTCGCGATACCGCACCGACGCTTCCAGCTCGCCTTTGTCCGTGAGCTGGAAAAGCTGAGGCAAGGCGTCCGTCAGTTGGTTGTGCAGTTGACTGACTTCGTTGAGTAGCTGACGAGAATCCGGATTATCAGCCAGATCAGACATCGCCGATTCAGCCGCATCATAATCGCGGATGATGGCATCGATACGAGTCTGGATTGCACGCTGTTGCTGCGGGGTTTTCGCGTCGGAAAGTTCGCTGACCGCAATTTGGGTGCGTAAAATGCCACGGCGTAACTCCGCCACCGTTGATATAGCGGGCATGCGATGCAAAGTGAGAATGTCGGTTGTATCGTTAAGGTGAGAAAGTTGAGAGACGGAGAACAGGCCCAATATCAGTGTACAAATACCCACAACACCAAACGCCAAGGCGCTTCTCAGCCCGATTCGAATGTTTCTGATCATATGCTTTCCTTATGAAAGTCAGCTAACGGCGACGCGCGATACGCCCCATAGCTAAACTCTATGAAGGATTTCTTAAGAGATTCTTAAGCTAAGCCACAGATCGCTAAAGATTCATGGGTTACACATCAGAGTTTAATCCACTTCACACATTGTTAGGCCTATCAGTAGTGGCATGTTACTCGCCGAAATAGCCTTTCAGCACGTCGAACGGGACACGAGGCGCAATGCCAAAGTGTTGTTTCAGCGCCGAAAAGTAGGAGTGCTCATCATTAAGAAGGATCTGCTCGGTATTGTTGCCATCACGAATAGTAAGCCTGTTATTGAGCAAAGTGGTGATGCCGTTTAGCGTCGGCATCACGGCTACACAGGCGTTGGTAAAGACGGAACTCGGATGGGTCGAGGTGAAATGGTTACCGTACTGAATGTCCGCTGGGCAGACAAAACCGAGATCCAGACTATAAAGATCGCTCCACTCATCGCCGTTTTTGCTTTGCAGCATCACGCCATAATCAGCGCGCTCAACAAAACGCAGCGTCTGATAATCGAAGGTCATTTCCCGATTCAGCACAAGCGGCATCACCTGACGCGGTGTATTTGCTCCAAAGCCTGCATCCACCAGCCAGGACTGCTCTCCCAACATGACTAAACTTAATTGATGACTGCGTCCCGTCGGCTGCCCTGAGAGGTGAACGCGTCCCAACAGTGGCCGAGCATCAAACCCGAGAGTTTGCATCACTCGCAGTAGTAAGCCATTGACTTCAAAACAGTAACCGCCCCGCTTTTCCGCAACCAGCTTATGAAAAACAGCCGCAGGATCGAGATCGATTCCTTTGCCGGATACCACATCAAAATTTTCAAACGGTATGCTTCGGTGTTGGTTTTGATGCAGCAATCTCAAACCGCGTTCATCCAATGTTGGTGTGTCTGATAAACCGATACGTTCGAAATACTGAGTCAGCAAACTGGCATCCATCGTCGTCGTCCTTATTAATTGTGAAGTCATGGCCATAATGTCGTCTCTCGCGCTGAGCTTCAACCTGAAACACGAAATATGCCCTCGCCCGTTTCCAACATGCCACCGAGAACACAGCTTGCGTTTTACCGTAAATCCTGCCTGACTACATTTTGACAACATATTTGCCTGTCACAAAAACCGGGCACAGGACCATACGTTAAAATCCCTTCGCTATCAGATTTATATAAATTCGTCGTTAGATTCGATTAAAGCACATTTCACTGCATGAAAATCGAGTGAGATCTGACCAGATAAGGCTTTGATTGCGATTAAAACGCGAATCACATGGTCATATTTTGCACTGTGATAAGCAATAGGTGACTGAATACGGTTATTTTGTACAGAAATCAGCCTAAAGAGAACGAAATCATCATTAATTCCCATCCAAACCACATGGATAAAGGCGTTGAGAATTAAAATTTAGGAAACTCTTTTTTTATACCACTCACCAGAATTTTATATAAGTACAAACCTCGCACAAAGCACTCCATATTATTCAACATTATTTTAACAGAATATTAGACAAGAATAATGCGAACATCACAGTTACATACTCTACAAATTACTAACACAAGCAATGATTTTGCTACATAATGACCACCATTCAGGAGTTATTCTCTAAAATCAATGTATGTCAGCAGGAAGCCACATGATTACCGCCCAAGCACGAATCGACCTAAACGCTTTACAACATAACTATCGCCAGCTCAAATCGTTGAGCGGTTCGCAAAAAGTGGTTGCGGTGATCAAAGGGGATGCGTACGGGCACGGTGCGGTGCAATTGGCGCAAGCTCTACCAGAAGCTGACTTGTTTGCGGTGTCACGTCTGGAAGAAGCGGAAGAACTGCGTCAGGCGGGCATCAACCAACCGATTTTGTTGTTGGAAGGCTGTTTCTGTGGCGAGGATTTACAACGCGCCGCTGAGATGAACCTTGCTACGACGATTCACTGCGAAGAGCAGCTTTGCGATCTTGAAAACCGCGAACTAGCGAACCCAGTGAACGTATGGCTAAAAGTAGACACGGGCATGCACCGTTTGGGCGTGCAGCCTTACGAAGTGTCGGATTACGTTGCGCGCATCGAGCGAACGCAAAAACTGAAAGATAAGGTTGGCTTTATCAGTCACTTTAGCTGCGCAGATGACATTGACCACCCAACCACGCAGCGTCAGTTGGCCTGTTTTAATGAAGCCACGGCGCAGTATGACGGGCCAAAGACCATCGCCAATTCGGCAGGCATTCTGTTCTGGCCACAGTCGCAATACGATGTCGCCCGCGCTGGCATTGCGCTGTTTGGCATTTCGCCAAGTGCGGCTCATACCGGGTCCGATCACGCCTTGATTCCAGTCATGACGCTCACCACTCGCCTGATTGCCGTACGCAAACACCAGGCCAGCCGCCCGGTTGGCTATGGTGAAATCTGGCTGGCAGAGCGTGATACCAATATCGGAGTCATTGCGATGGGCTATGGCGACGGCTATCCGCGCTGCGCGCCAAGTGGTACGCCTGTGTACGTGAATGGCCGCCAAGTGCCGATTGTCGGTCGGGTTTCGATGGATATGATCACCGTCGATCTCGGTCCGGATGCCCAAGATAAAGTGGGTGATGAGGTCGAACTGTGGGGGCAAAACCTGCCGATCGAAACCATTGCCAACCACGTGGGGACTATCCCTTATGAGCTGACCATCAAACTGACGCCACGCGTCAATCGCTGCTACAGCGACAATCAGCAGTAAGCGAAACAACGCCTCAAATAAAAAGGAAAGCTGTTGTGCTCTCATTCCGAAGAACAACAGCTTTCTTGTTTTAGCTCAGTGACTGGTGTACCCGATACGCCGCCAGCACCGTTTCCATCTGCACCGTATGACCGGCAATAAAGTCGTCACCATAAATCGACTCGTCCGGATATTCTGTGATGAGTTGCAGTGGGAAATCAGCCTGATCCACCGATGACACAAAACACGGATAGCCGTTAATCATACGAAACCCGGTTTCGCCCGCATGCTGTTCATATAGGGCAATCTGTTTGCGGTTCATGGCAATAACCTCAGAGCAGTGTTGTAACTCAAGAGTCAGGACATCAACAAAACGCTCGGCGTATTCCTGCCACTGCGGCGTATCCAGATGACGCACCACCAAAAAGAAACCTTTAGGAATGGTCCACATCTCAAATCCCTGCGGCACATAGCCAGAAAACGGCCGGGTCCACTCATGAGACGGATAACCATGCAGATTGACGTGCAACTGCGCCTGACTAAGCGCTTGCGCCTGCCTGCGAATTGCTTTTTCGTACAAAGGTTCCGCCGTGCGATACTCCAAATCATCACCCAGTGCGGTGTAGCGCGCCGCATGATGCATGTGATGCGGATTGGACTGAATCAGCTCCTGATGCAGTGCATAACCATCCGGGTTTTCCAGTGGTGAGATGACTAAATGCGCGTTCGCCTGCTGGCTAAGGAGGCGTGCAGCTCTCAGGACGCCGACCACCCCCGTCGTTTCATTGGCATGCTGGCCGCCACTGACGACAACGGCTTTGTCGCTGCCCGCAATGTAAGTGGCATTAACCCGTTTCCCGCTTACCGTATGAGCAGCAAAGGGCTCACCCCCTAAGGTTTCCAATTCAAACATCACCTGCTGCTCGCTCAGCGGATGGACTGCGCTTGCCAACACCTCAGCCGTATGCGTTGAGTGGGTGTGCTGATACGCTGTCAGTGCAACGTCAATGTGCACCTTATTACCAGCACAACGAGTGATGTTAGGTACGATCTGTCCAGGCTGACAGTCGCGCGCGGTCGCGTTTTTGCCTTCCCGGGTTTTAAACCACTCCTGAATGGAGAAATAGAGGTCTTCGTGAAGCGCTTCGCGCAAGCTGATCACTTCATGACCGTAGCCAAGCGCGTCATCCTCAGTTGGCAACTGAATGTTGATCTCCAGCCGCTGAAAGTACGGTGCATGATTCGGCCAGTCGTGCTGGGCAATCACCTGCATCACCGCCCGATACGCTTGCTCGTAATCGCTGCTCAGAGCTTCGTCTTTTATCACTTTGCCTTCAGAGTTCGTTATCCGCAACCAAGCCGTTGGTGACAACTGCTCAGCACCGGTTGCGTCCGGACGAACAAGGTTCGGCGCCAGCACAAACAGCGACTGTGTCTGCCCCGCTTTGCTGGTTACGTTAAGTTGATACCGGTCTGTCAGGTTGTTGTCGGCAACAAAGCGCACGTTTTTATCCTGCAGCAATGCGCCCAGCGGATACGCCTCAAGCAGAAAACGCTTTTCTGATGCATGTGGATTGAGCGGATAGCGCACTTCAATCAGCTCTGGATCGGATTCGCTCATCGCGGTGCTTTCCAGACAAAAGTGCACCAGTGGTTTGTAGGCGCTATAGATAAACGCCTCGATACCCAATTCCCGTAGTGCACACTGCGCCTCGGCGCGCGAAGCTTGATCGTTAAAAGTCCACAGTTCAACCTGATGACCGCGATAGTCAGACTGACTGAGTTCGGCCACCCATTCGCTCAAACTGGAATGGATTACCTGAGATAACAAGGTTGTCATTTGGCGGTTCTCCCGGTTGGATCAAGTGTGTCACGAAGCCAGTCGCCCAATAGATTGAGCCCGAGCACCGTCAGCAGAATCGCCATACCGGGGAAGAAACTCACCCACCAGGCAGTCTGAATGTAGGTTCGGCCGTCCGCCAACATTCCACCCCAGCTTGGAGTGAGCGGATCCACGCCAAGACCTAAGAAGGTCAGACTGCTTTCCAGCAGAATGTTGTTGGCAACGTTTAGCGTCATCAACACGATAACCGGACCAATCAGGTTCGGCAGCAAGTGCTGAAACAGGATATTGAAGTGGCTGACGCCGATCGCTTTGGCCGACTGAATAAACTCGCGGTCGCGCAGCGACAGCACCGAGCCGCGCACCAAACGGGCGTATTGCACCCACTGCGAAAGAATAAGCAGAATAATCATGTTGGTCAGGCCGCCACCGACAATGGCGATGAACGTGATCGCCAGCAGAATGAACGGCATCGCCAGTTGAATGTCGGCAAAACGCATCACGACGACATCCCAGAAGCCGCGAAAGTAGCCTGAAACCAGCCCCATAACCACACCAAAGCCGACTGCGCCGAGCACAGAGATAAAGCCAACCTGCAGCGATACGGCGCCACCGGAGACAACGCGAGCCAACACGTCGCGCCCGAGCGGGTCGGTGCCAAACCAGTGTGCCGACTGAGTAAACGGCGCCACTAGTCGGGCGGTTAAGTTAATTTTGTCGGCGGCGCCCTGAAAGATAACGTCTGACAGCAGCACCAGCACGATCATGCCGATGGTCAGCACCGAACCTAAAATGAATTCGAGATTGTTGAAACGCGTAAAGCGTTTGCTTTGAATGGCAGTGGTCATGCTACTACTCCGTTCTGATACGTGGATCAATCAGGCCATAAGCCACGTCCACCAGCAGGTTCACGCCGACAATCAGCATCGACAACACGGTGATCACCGCCTGCAACACCGGATAATCGCGCGCGCTGACCGCATCAAACGCCAGCGTGCCCAACCCCGGCCAGTTAAATACCTTTTCAATCACGACTATGCCTCCCAACAAGCCACCAAATTGCAGACCGAAATAGGTGATCAGGGGAATCGCGCAGTTACGCAGTGCGTGTTTGTACAACACTTTGGTCTCGCTCAAGCCTTTAGCGCGAGCCACCATAATGTATTGCGATTGCAGCGTTTCCAGCATTGCGGTGCGCACCAGTCGCACATTGGTTGCGGTGAGGATGACGGCCATGGTGAATGCCGGCATCAGAAAACTGGCGATGCCGTCCATGCCACTGGGCGGCAGCCATTGCAGCGTGACAGAGAAAATCAGCACCAACATCAAGGCGAGCCAGAAGTTGGGGAATGACAAACCAATCAACGACGTCACGCGGATCAGTTGATCGACCCATTTTCCTTTCGAGACTGCGGCTTTGATGCCAAGCGGAATCGAAAGCAGAATTGAGACAATCATGACCGCAAACGCGAGCAACACGGTGGCAGGTAAAGAGATTTCAATCAACGATGAGACCGGCGTGCCGCCGAGGAAACTGTTGCCAAAATCACCGGACAGCAGCCCGAGCAGAAACTCACCATACTGAACCAGAAACGGTTTATTCAGCCCCATCGATTCACGAATCAGCGCCAGATCAGCTTCCGTGACGCTGCCCGCGCCCTGAGTCAGCATCAGCGCCGGATCGCCCGTCATACGAATTGCCCAAGCCACCAAGAGGGTGATCGACAGCAATACGAACACCGCCTGAATCAGGCGTTTAAGCAAAAAATTGGTCATCAACTTGTCCTTAAGTCTGAGCGAAGGCCACCCCAAATGGGGTGGCGTCAGAGGTTACTCAACCGTTACGTCAGTCAGGCGCAGACGACTGTCCGGCACTGGCGTGAAGTTTTTCACGCGTTTCGATACGCCAAAAATGGCATTCAGGCTGTACAGCGGCATTTCCAGTGCGCGATCGGCGGTGTAATTGGCGATCGATTTCAGAATCGTTTCGCGTTTTGGCTGATCGATGATGGAGCGCTGTGATTCCAGCAGCTTATCCAGTTCCGGATCGCTGTCGTATGGGTTCCACTTCTCACCAGTGTGGTACATAAAGTAAGCCGTGTTGTCGTAATCCAACGTCCAGCCACCCCAGGATTGCTGGAACATCGCTCCGGTTTTACCCGATGGAATAATGTCGTTCAGCAACACGTTGGTTTCGTAAGGCTTGATGATCGCATTCAGGCCGATGATTTGCAGGTAGCTTGCGACAGCCTGCGTCACTTCATTGAACGTTGCATCGTTACCACGAATATCCAGCTGAATCTTAGTCCCCGGCTTCACACCGGCTTCTTTAAGCAGTTGCATCGCTTTATTCGGATCATAAGGAAGCGGCTTCATCGCCGTGTCGTTACCAAACGAAATCGCACTTTGGAAGCTGGCAATCGGTTCAGCCTGGCCGCCAAGGATTGAATCGATGATCGCCTGACGGTCCACGCCATAAATCAGCGCCTTACGAACACGCTCATCTTTAGTGATGCCGCTTTTCGAATTAAAACGCAGTGCATACACCGTCGGGCTTTGCGTGGTCACCACATCCAGTTTCGGATTGGCGTTAATGGTCGGAATCATGCCAATCGGAATGGTCGGAGGAATCACCAGATCAACCCGCCCTGATTGCAGCTCTGCCACCGCAGTCGAAGGCTCGGAAATAAAACGATAAGTCAGTTGCGACAGTTTTGGCGCGTTGCCCCAGAAGCCGGCATACGGCTCAAGTTCGATCGACACTTTCGGGCTATAGGCTTTGAACTTAAACGGCCCCGTACCGACAGGATGCGTGTTGAAGTACGCGTCGCCATGCTCCTGAATGTATTTTGGCGGCACAATCATCGCACCATAACCTGCCAGTTTGGTCAGCAGTACCGGATCAGGGGCGTTAAGATAAAAGTCCACCGTGTAATCATCGATGATTTCCACGTGATCGATGGCGGTGTAGTTTGAACGCTGCGGCCCTTTCTTACCTTCATCCCCCAACAAACGGTCAAAGGTAAATTTTACTGCCTGAGCGTTAAATGGTTCGCCATTATGAAAAGTGACATTCTCACGCAGATGAAAACGGATACGTTTACCGTCGTCGAGCTGCTCCCACGAAGTCGCCAGCCCCGGTTTCAATTGCAAATCCGGGCCGCGATACGTCAGGCCGTCATACAGGTTGGTGGCCACAGAAGCCCAGTTAACCAGAAAGGTATCAATCGGATCCCAACTGCCCGGATCCTGCGGGGAAGACACCGTCAGCGATCCCGCCGCCAGACTCCACGACGAGAAGGTCAATCCGGCAACCAGGCCGGCTGATTTAAGCCAGTGTTTCGGTGTGTGTTTCTTCATAAACGTATTCTCCATCTACGATAGGTTGGAACATCCCTTCCTTTGGGATTTCCGCCACAAAATGTCCGGGGCTGATTTCCACATGCTGCACGGCAGCAGGCTCATCACCCACCGCTCGTACCGGACTGGGGATATCACCGGTTAGTCGCACGTGTTTGCGTTGCAGCGTCGGGTCCGCAACCGGAACCGCGCTGAGTAATTTCTGGGTATATGGGTGAGTCGGCGTTTCCAGCACCTGCTGACGGCTGCCAAGCTCCGCTATCTGGCCGAGGTACAACACCGCGACACGGTGGCTGATTTTTTCGACCACAGCCATGTCGTGACTGATGAACAGATACGCGATGCCGAACTCTTCCTGCAATTCCATAAACAGATTGATGATCTGCGCCTGAATCGACACATCGAGCGCCGACAACGCTTCATCGGCAATGATCAATTTCGGTTTTGACGCCAGCGCGCGGGCAATACAGATGCGCTGACGCTGACCACCCGAGAACTCATGCGGGTAACGTTTGGCATATTCAGCGCTAAGGCCAACGCGCTCCAGCAGTTCACCGACACGTTGCTCAATCGCTTTGTCTGAACTGAGCAAATGGTGAGTGCGAATCGGTTCTGCAATCGAGTAACCGACGGTTTTGCGCGGGTCGAGCGAGGCAAACGGGTCCTGAAATATGTATTGAATTTCCTGACGCAGGCGACTTTGTTCTGCTTTAGAACGGGCACTCAGCGCCCGGCCCTCAAACTCAATGTCGCCACTGGTGGCGCGCTGAAGTTGTTGAATGGTTCGGCCGATGGTGGATTTACCAGAGCCCGACTCACCGACCAATGCCAGTGTTTCGCCCGGATAAATATCAAAACTGACCTGTTCAACCGCATGCACGCGATGCGTTGTGCGCCCCCAGAAGTTCTTTTTGGTATCAAAGCGGGTCACCAGATTACGTACCCGCAGCAGCGGAGCATCATTGTATTTGGCGGTGTCCTGCTCTTTCTCTTCACCCACCACTTTGAGCTTGCCGCCATCAATCACCATGACCGGGAAGCGACACGGGTGTTCGCGGCCCGTCATGCTGCCAAGCCGTGGCACAGCGTTGAGCAGAGCCTGAGTGTAAACATGTCGCGGCCGGGCAAACACATCGCGAACTTCACCCTGCTCGACTTTTTTGCCTTTCCACATCACCACAACATCATCAGCAATTTCCGCCACCACCCCCATATCGTGGGTAATGAAGATCACCGCCATATTGAGCTCTTTCTGAAGGTCCGAAATGATGGCGAGGATCTGCGCCTGAATGGTCACATCAAGCGCCGTGGTCGGCTCATCGGCAATTAATATTTTCGGCTTGCAAGCCAGCGCCATAGCGATCATTACCCGTTGGCGCATACCGCCAGACAGCTGATGCGGATAGCGTTTAAGCATTTCTGCCGCATCCGGCAAGCGCACCATTTCCAGCAGTTTTTGGCTCTCTCTAACAGCGTCCGGTTTGCTCATCTGTTCGTGCAGTAGCAAGGCTTCGCACAGCTGATCGCCAATAGTGAATACCGGGTTGAGCGAAGTCATCGGCTCTTGGAAAATCATCGCGATCTCTTTGCCGCGAATAGCGCGCATTTCAGCCTGAGAGAGGCTCAGCAACTCCTGCCCGCCATCCACCGACGGAGAATAGAGAATCTGACCAGAGGGATAAGATGCGCCGCTCATGTCAGCGAGGCGCATGATGGTTTGCGAAGTGACCGACTTGCCTGAACCGGATTCGCCGACGATAGCCAGCGTACGCCCCGGAAAGACCTGAAAGCTCAGGTTTTCAATCACAGTCGACGCACCGAACTGAACGGAAAGATCATTGACGGTAAGAATTGGGGAGTCTTGCCACTCTGCCATCTGTACTTCCTTGTCTGACAGTTTAAAACGAAGACGCCAGCAACCTGTCCGTGATTGCCTTTTGCGTCCCGATAACGAATCAATACAAAGCGGATTTGTTATTGACTCGTTTCCATCATGTAAACTAAAGTCGATGACATCAACTTATATTAAGTCATATTCGATAAACAAATGTTATGGGTTTTTGAATGAAGTTTCGCCAGATTGAAGCGTTCCGCAATATCATGCTCCGTGGCACCACCGCTGCAGCGGCGGCAGAAATGCACGTCACGCAACCTGCGGTCAGCCGTTTAATCAGCGATTTAGAACACTCGCTCGGATTCCCGCTGTTTGAACGCCGCAAAGGCCGCTTGTATCCCACCCATGAGGCCGGTGAGTTTTTCCGTTCGGTGGAAGAGAGTTTTCTCGGTTTAGAAAAACTGGAATCCGTCGCAGCACAGATCCGCAGCCAGGCGCCGAAAGAGCTCAAAATCGCCGCCACTTCCGCGATCGCCAGTACGTTGTTGCCGATGGTGCTGACCGAGCATCAACGCTATTTTCCACAAGAAAAAGTGGTAATTCACACCGACGGCATGGCAGAGATTGTGATGAAGTTGCAAACCAACTCGGTGGATCTGGCGGTGGGCCTGCAATTGCCACAATTGAGTGGTATTGAGCAGGAGTTTATCGGCAATGCGCGCTATGTGTTCGCGGCCAGAAAAGGCCATCCATTGCTGAAAAAGAAAGTGATTACCGCCAAAGACCTTGCCGGAGAATCGGTGATCACGGTGCTCGACAACAACCCTAACTACTGGCAGAAACTAACTCAGGTGCTGAGCGAAGTGGAATCGCAGCTCAGTCGCCGTATCTACATCGACACCTCCCACACCGCGTATTCAATGATTGCTCAGGGATTAACCGTGGGCATCCTCGAACCCTTTGCGGCGCGAGTGTGGGCCAGCAATGGTGTGGTGACCCGCCCCTTTGAGCCAGCGGTCTATTACCCTTACGGCCTCGCCTATCCGACCAACACCCGCCACCATAAATCGCTCTACCGCTTTACCGAATCAGTCAAACAGGCGGCGAAAAGTATGCCCGAGTTTTTTATGGATGAAGAGAACAGCGTTGGCCAATAGCCAACACGTATCTAAGCCGCGTTATTCTGCCTCCGCCAAGCACTCTTTAAACTGCTCTTTGATATCGAGAATCTGAGGCAGGTTGGCGATAAACAGCGGAATCAGTTGCGGGTCAAAATGCTTGCCCGCCTGTGTTTGCAGAAACTCGACCGCTTCGTCCACCGGCCAGGCCTTTTTGTACGGCCGCTCGCTGGTAAGCGCATCAAAGACATCGGCAATGGCGGCAATGCGCCCTTCAACCGGAATATCTTCACCCGCCAGACCATGCGGGTAACCGCTGCCATCCCACTTTTCGTGATGAGTAATCGCGATGGTATGTGCCAAAGCCACCAGTGCCGAGCGAGGTTTCGCAAGAATGCTGGCACCAATCTGCGCATGCTTTTTCATGTGATCAAATTCGTCATGATCAAGCTTACCCGGCTTAAGCAGAATCTGATCCGGAATGGCGATTTTGCCGATGTCATGCATGGTGGAGGCCATACGCAGTTCGTCGGCCTGTTCTTCATCCATCCCTGCCGCCATCGCAAGTGTTTTGGCGTAATGGCTCATGCGTTGTACGTGCATGCCGGTTTCGTTATCTTTGTATTCCGCCGCGCGGCCAAGGCGCTGAATCAGGTCGATTTGCGTTTCGCGCAGCGTTTCGATTTTCACCAGCGAGAGATGCGTTTTCACCCGCGCTCTGACGATGGCAGGCACGATCGGTTTGACGATGTAATCCACACCGCCAATTTCAAACCCTTTTTCCTCATCAATGGTATCGCGCAAAGCGGTAACAAAAATGACCGGAATCGCTGCCGTCGCGGCGTTGGCCTTCAACTGTTCACACACGTCAAAACCGGTCATTTCCGGCATCATGATGTCCAGCAGCACCAGATCGACACTCTCCTGCTCCAGCAATGCCAGCGCATCCTGACCAGAACGGGCAAACGACAGGCGATAATGATCCTGCAACACCTGGCGCATGACTTTGAGGTTGGCGGGTTCGTCATCAACAATTAGAATTCGCGGTGGCTGTTTCGCAAGCAAAGACATACAGTTTCCTCTTATTGAAGCGCATTCAACGCCTGCTGCATTGCCTGCACAGCCGCTTTGAAATCGAACTCGTCAATGGCGTTGTGAGCCTCGACAATCTGTTTTTTTATGGTGGCCGGTGACGACTGAAGCAGCAGCGTCGCCAAATCATCGCGCAGTTCCCCTGACTGAGTGGCGTGCAACCAGTCGTTGAGGTGTACGATCAGAGCCTGAGTATCGATCTCTGCATCGGCTGTGATTGGTGCATTCTCCTGCGAATGAGCATTGAGTCTGGCACTGTCGCGTTTCAGCTCTGCCCAATAGTGTTCAATGTCGGCAAGTGCTTGATTCACGTGAGCAGGCAGATGAGCATCGGCGGATTTTTCCAATTGCGTAAAAGCGTGGAAGAGCGGCATCAATGCCAGATTGCCAGCCAGTCCTTTCAGCGCATGCGCGCGCTCGGCGAGTTGATTCCAGGCGCCATCATCAGCCAGTGCCGCCAACGTGCTTGCCACCTCACCCTGTTTGTCGAGCCAGGCTTGTAACTCCACTGCGTATAAGCGTTCGTCACCCCACAATTTCATCGCCTTTGCGAAATGCACGACTTGATAATCTGAATCTGTGGTTTGTTCACGTTCAACTGCTGGATTCGATTTGCTGGCTTGCGGCTTGATGTTCAACACGCGCGCCATTTCCTGAGTCAGTTGCGCAAAATCAACCGGCTTGTTGGCAAAGCCTGCCATGCCTGCATCTCTGGCCTGCAAACGATCTTCAATCAACACACTGGCCGTCAGCGCCACAATCGGGACCTGAGGCAGATTCTGCTCGGCCTCCCAATGGCGAATCTCACGGCTGGCGCCAAGACCATCAAGGTTTGGCATCTGAATATCCATCAGCACCACATCCGGGTGCACCGTCTGATATTGCCGCACCGCTTCGAGACCATCCTGAGCGGTGAATACCGTATGCCCCTGTCTTTCAAGCAAGATACGCAGCAGGTTAATGTTCTGTTCAATGTCATCACACACCAATACGCGCAGATGCGGCAACACCACCACCTGAGATGACGGCGTAGCGACGGTCAGTTCACTGGCCGGGAGCGGCAGTTCAATCACGAAGCAGCTGCCTCGGCCCGGCTGACTGGTTGCCGAAATCTGGCCGCCCATCAGCTCGACCAGCTGTTTAGAAATTGAGGTACCCAGCCCCGTACCACCAAAGCGGCGGCTCATTGACGCATCGGCCTGAGTAAAGGGTTCGAAAATCGCGTTCAGGCGCTCCGGCTCAATCCCAATACCGGTGTCGGTCACACTAAAACGTATCCAGTCGGGCTTATCCGTCATCGGGTCGACGGCCAGCGTGACGCTGCCGTGCTCGGTAAACTTAATGCCGTTACCAACCAGATTCATCAACACCTGACGAATACGGTCTTCTGCGCCTTCGACCACTTCGGGCAAGTCAGCCGACATAACTAAATCCAACTCAACCCGTTTGCTTTTTGCCCCCAGCCACAAGGTTGAGATCACGGTGTCGACACACGCCGCAAGCTTAAATGGAATCGGCTCTACTTCGAGTTTGTTCTTCTCAAGCTTGGCGCTGTCGAGAATGTCATTGAGCAGATGCAGCAGCGAACGCGACGACTGACAAATGGTTTGCAGGTGACGACGATTTTCGCCGCTGATGTCGGAATCAAGCAGAATGTCGGTAAAGCCGATGATGGCGTTCATCGGTGTGCGGATTTCGTGGCTCATATTGGCAAGAAACGAAGCTTTACTTTCCGCCGCATCTTCGGCGCGCAGCTTCGCTTCCAACAGCTCGCTTTCCATCTGTTTGCGACTGGAGATATCGACCATGACACCGTCTGACCACACGACATTGCCGTTTTCATCGCGCACAATCATGCCATTTTCCAGCACCCATACCGTGTGACCCTCTTTGTGAGTGACACGGTATTCAATTTCGTACGTTTCCCGTTCATCCAGTGAGTTGCGAATGTTGTCGCACAACTGAGGGCGATCTTCTTCGAACAGGCAGTCAAAAAACGAGACTTCTCCGGAAAGCAGCACATCGGCAGAGTAACCACACAGCTCTGCGACACCGTCACTGAGGTAAATCGGAGTCCAGCCATGATCGAGCAGGCGACGAAACGACGCACCGGGAATGTTTTGCATCAGCGAGCTAAGGCGCTCCTCGCTTTCACGCAGCTTTTCTTCCATCGCTTTGCGTTGCGAAATGTCCGCGATAAAGCCGACAAACAGCGTTTCACCGTCATCGAGATTGACGCGGCCGACGCCGAGACGTACCGGAATCAAATCACCATTGCGATGACGCGCGTAAACTTCGCGCGGTGAACCGATAACGCTCGCTTTACCCGTTTCCAGATAGCGTTTGAGATAGCCATCGTGCTGCTGTTGGTGGTGCGATGGCATCAGCATCGACACATTGCGCCCGAGCACTTCATTTTCCTGCCAGCCAAATATCTGGCTGACCGCCGCGTTGATACCCTGAATTTCGCCTTTGGCATTGATGGTGATCACACCGTCGGTTGCGGTATCCAGAATGGCTTGTAGTCGCGCTTCGCCAGAGGTCTTTTCCGACAACAGCTGGCGGTATCGTAGCTGTGAGCTGACGTTGAGTGCCAGCGTGGAAATCAACAATGTGAAGATCGCCACCGCCAACGCAAGCTGTTGATTATCCTGAACGCCTGCATGCATGCCCGCCACAGGGGTAATACACTCTAACTGTTCAATAAAGCGCGCCGCTTCCATACCGGTGTAATGCATCCCAGAAATGGCCGCGCCCATGATGACCGCACTGATCAACTTCACGTGTAGAGAGCGCAAAGCAGGAAAGCGTTTTCGCAGCAAACGGCGCGCCGAGAGCGCAATAAACGCCAGAACCACCGCCACCACAATAGAGAGCGCGAACCAGTACGGATCATAGCGCAGTGCCATGTCCATTCGCATCGCTTCCATACCGAGGTAATGCATCGCACCGATGCCAGCGCCGACAATCAGTCCATTGCGCAGCGTGAGGCGAAAGGAGTCCGTTTCATCGATCAGAGATTTGAGCACGATGTAGCTGGCGACAATCGCGGGCAGCAGCGAGAGCGCCGTGATCATTGGGTCGTAATCCATCGAATGCGGCATCGCGAAAGCCAGCATGCCGACAAAGTGCATACTCCAGATGCCACCTGCCATGATGAAAGCGCCGGAGAACAGAGCGATGCGGCGATATTTGCTGATCACAATATGGCGCGCAGCCGCCGCGAGACGCAAAGCGAAGAACGACGCCATTGAGGCGAGAAACACAGAAAGCAGCACCAGCCACGGGTCATAAGTTCCGGTAACCAGTTTAGATGGGTCGACATCCGTAACAAAAAACTGCTCAAGCATAAGGTGATCGTTCTTCTTGTGATGAATAGATGGTCAGAAACGGCACAAGGTACTATTGATCACCTTCAATGTGTAGTGATTCATGAGAAGAATATCAATTATCTTAGTTATTGATTAACAACCTTATTTTTGTTGTGGATACACTAAATCAGCAAAAGCTGATGCAACTGTTTGAGCCTGCTGAGGAAATTGCTCAACGTCACCATGACGAAGCAAAAAGCAGACAAAGCCGCTGGTGAGCAGCGGCTTTGGAAGAAGAAACAAGAAATCAGATTTTCACCCACACCTGAGGAAACGTCGCGCTGTTGGTCTGAATATTCAGGCTGACCAGAGATTCGTTCTCCGTCTCCAGAGTAACCAGATTCACACTCCCTGCTGCGGCGCATTGATCATCCGTCAGTCGCATTTCCGCCAAACCATCGACATCAGCAGTCACGGTCAGACTGCCGGAGCTTTCACAACTTGCGCCACTGACGGTAAGTGTGCCGCTGTCATCGATGCTCATTTGCAGCAGTGCGTCGTGATAACGCGCCTGATAGGAGCCGGCAAAGCTGGCAATATCCACGCTCTCTGCAGAGACCGGTGACAGAATGGTTTCACCATTGCTGTTGGTGCATGCCAGAGCAGCGGCGCTCATTTCGCAACTTAACCCCGCCGCCGAAAATACCAGCTTACCTTCACTACTGCTGCCCACGTACGAGGTCTGATGCTCACGTTCATCCCACAGCGTCAGTAACGTCGCCGAATTCTGCACCACAACCTGCGCTGATAAAGGCAGCGTGTCGTCACTCCATACCACACCTTCATACGTGCCTACTTGTATGGTGTTGTCGGTGGGTTTACACCCCCACAATGCGAACGCGCAGCAAAGTGCCATCATCCATTGTTGCTGTTTCATCACCGCTTCCCTACTCCAAACCGATCAAACGCTGGCCAACCAACGCGACTTTGCCGCGTGCCGCCTGCACGTTGCCATCAATCGTGCTGATGGTGATGTAGCCTTCGTTAACCGCGACACCTTCAGAATCTTCACTGCTGTCGCCAGCATCACCAGTGGTGAAAGTCAGCCCTTGCTTGCCAGATAGCGCACTCGTTGCCGCCGCTTGCGCTTCTTCTGAAGTCATGCCCCCCGCAATCAAGCTCTGCATGGTGTAGTACAGCGCGGTGGAATCGGTAGACAGATCATCGCTGAATTTAAGCAGCGCGCCGCCGCCGTTCCAGCCCACATCGGTAAACTTATAGCCCTGCGTGTTGTTCATCTCTTCCGGGGTATTGACGTTCAACCCGGTGTAAGCAGGCAATAGCGGCTGGCCCGAAGGTTGATTGGCCACCAACTGCGCGACAATCTTAACCACCACGTTCGCCACCAGTTGTGATTGCTCTGCGTCTGACGCGGTATTGGAATTGGCGCTAACCGCAATGGCCGGAATGCCACGGCTGAGTGAAATCATCGCCGCACCGAGCGTGCCGGAGTTGTTGTTCATATAGCCAAGGTTATTGCCTTCGTTCGGCCCCGAAATCACCAGATCAGGATCTTGCCCCCACACGGCCTGCGCGGCGACATCAATACCGTAAATCGCCGCCATCACTGGCGTTCCTTCTGCGAAACTGGAAAACGCCACCGATGTATCGGTGTCACCGACACAATATTCCTGATCCGCCGACTGGGTCTCATCAACCGACACGGGTTTGAGGAACGTCATCGCGCCGCCTTTGCCACTCTGTCCGGTACAAGGGGCCGACATAATCACATCGTGCCCCGCCGCTTCGAGTGTGCTTTTCATCACCTGAATGTTGGTGGTGTCCCAACTGTCGTCATTCGTCAGCAGAACATTGAGCGCAAAAGATGGGTTGGAAAGCGTCAGGGCGCCACACGCTGCCATCGTCAGGCAGACTTTTGAGAATTGCTTCATGATTGATCCGTTTTTTCACTGTGTTGTCTTCCGCTCAAACTCCGTGTTCGAGCGGTCTGGACGTTACTTTTGCGAAAGAACATGACGCTTCGGTTACAACTTTTCAGTGGTTCAATACAGAGATATCTTTAAAATATTTCCACTATATTTCAATCATTTAAAAATCATCGATAGCAATATCAATCCGATTTGGAGACATCTTTAAACGGTAGCAGGACTGCGCGTTTTGATCTTTTCGGCCATTTTCAAATCCGCAAGCTTCCGTGAGCGTCTCCCCAACCACACCCAGCAGCGCCTCTTTAATTTTATTGCGGTTCTGATCGAGGGTTTTGGCCCGCAAACCATGTTGTTTAAGCTCGCTAATGGCGCGCCCATGACCTCCGAATTGCTCCATCAACTCAATCAAACTTTGCGCACTGAACACATCCGGACGGTTCGCTGGCGGGTTGCTCACCCAGCCATTATCGCTCTCGCACTTGCGGCGCTGCGCGTACCACAGCCAGTAAATGGCCGGCGTAACCGACAAAGGGATCACCAACGCATTCAGGCGAACCTGAAGTTGACCGGAATGAGTGATGAACTTGAGCGCCAACGGCTGCGAAGCTTGATTAAGCAGTTCAACCGCATCTTCAATCGTGTATGAAGACTGGTAGCTGGCGATCACAGCCAGCAAATAATCACCATCAGGTTCAGCGCTCGGCGCCGAACCGCGAAAGTGTTGCAGCGCTTGCTTCCAGACCTTGGCATCAGTTCCCTGCTGAGACAACTGATGCAGCAAACGCCGATCGCTCAGCCTGAGTGGTTGCGGCCGCCAACGCATCAGCAGAGAAGTCAGCCCCGCCGCCAACAGCGCAATACTGACCCATGGCAACCACTGCACATCGCACTGCATGGAAAGGCGCTGTGCCTCACCCTGCGATGGCAGCTGAAGCGTAATCGGGAATCGCAGCCCGTTTGTTGCCGAGTTTGAAGACTCAAACCCGCACGTTGCCAGCACTTGCAACGGGTTGTGCCATTGCAGATGGTTCAGCATCTCACGGCTTTGCAGCGCAAACAGCACTTGGGTTTCAGCCTGCTCGCCCAATTCAGCACTGTCCCGCCAAACCAGACTACGCGCCGCCTCAATCGGGCCATCAATCAACTGCTGCAAACGTGCCTGAGTCTGCATCACGCTGACCAACAGCGAGATCAGCATATAACACACGGTCAAACCAAACACGCGAGCGATCGGTGCGCGGCGTACTAAGGAAATAAGGTTCATGGGGAGGAAGCTGTCAGCAATTGTTTGAGGCGAAGCTGCAACGCTTGCAGCACTTGAACGTCGCGCAATGAACGGGAAACAAACCAGCCACCAGCGGATATGCCCTGCGCAATCGTCGTTTGATAAAACGTATCGCCCTGATACAGCGGGCTGTAATTGGTATCCGGAATGACATCAATCTCCCCCGTCATGAGCGCAGAAACCATCGCCTGACGTGACGGATAACGGATCACACTGGCAGCATGAATATCAATAGACAGTTGCTCCAGCACTTGTACCGGCAGCTGATAGCCAGAGCGACTGAAGGTATCACTCAGCAGACCGATACGATGCGTCGCAAGAAATTGCGGCGTGATAGGCTCGCGGGCAAACCACAGCGCATCGTATTGAGGCATGGGCAGCAGGGTCTCGTAGTAGCGCTGATAGTCCGGGCTCAATCCCGTCAGATGATAGTCGCGCCCCCACATCAGATCGAAGTCCTGCTGATAGATCATACGTGGCGTCAGTTCACCACGTGGCAACCATTGCACCGTAACATCACTAAAGCGGCGATTGAGAACAGGGTCACTGCACAGCGTTGACAGCAGAGGCCTTGCCATAACATGCGCCGGGATCAATATGGTTAGATTGGGCAGCGCTGGATCGGCGTGTTTTGTTGCCTTAACCGCAGAACAGGATAACTGATTAAAAGTGAGAGTTTGGGGCATGGTGAGTATTGGTGCTTGCAACCAAGCCATCAACCCAACGAACAAGATCAGGCTCATCAGGGTGTAACAGCGCGGCGCAGCTGGATGGTGCCAGAGCCGCGTCATGACGGCATTCATAACGGCGATACGTTCCTTCGTTTTGTGAAGAAACTACGCCAATGTTATGAAGTTAATATGACAATTTGGAACGATTACGGCTGTTCGGTGCATTTAACCACCTATTTAGCGATCATCGTTTTGCAGACATTTTACGACGCATTTGTCCCGGTGTTTCACCGAAAAAGCGCCGAAACGCATGCGTTAACGCGCTCTGGCTGGAAAATCCGACCTTTTCGGCAATTTCGATCAGCGGCAAGCGAGTATCACGAATCATCTGATGCGCACGTTTCATCCGCGCGGTAAACAGGTATTGCCCCGGCGTCATGCCTGCCGCTTCGCGAAACAGCTCATGGAAGTGCCCGGCGCTGACATTACTGACCGACGCTAAGCGCGAGGTTGGCAGCGCTTCATCAATGTGTTGCTGAATGTATTCGTCGATCGCAACCAAATCGAGACGGCCACGATGAAGGTAATTGACTTCCTGCTTGTGGAACATGCGTTGATGCAGGCTGGATAAAAAGGTGGTGGTGATCCCCTCCGCCGCCTCCGGATAGCTGTCCCACACTTTGTTTTCCCGGTGCATGTAGGCCAGCAGATAACGCAGGCCGGAATCGATATCAAAATACTGCGCCGATTCGAACAGACGCTCAACCTTAAAACCGACATTCTCAGTCGGAATATCGAGGATAATGTGGCTATTATCGCCGATCCCCTCATAAAAGTGGACGTCTCCACCTGGCACCAAACAACCATGAAACGGGTCAACCTGACCGCCTCTGCCCTGCACTTCAAACGCTGCGCCGCCACGATACGCAATCACAATCTGATGGTAATCGTGGTCATGATGTAAGCAACTATTTTGCAGAGTTTGTGTTCGAATTCGAATACCCATGATGAGTGTGGAAACATGTCCGACCAGGTTAATAAGAATTATTCTCTTATAACAAAGGTGTCATTAAAAACACAAGCAATATTTCAAAAGCGTTTCAAATGTTAAACAAGTGCTGCAATTTGCGCAAAAAATCAGGAGTTTTAAACAAGAATCCAACATGAGTAGCTGCTTAAATGCAAACAACGCACGGACACCATGCGGCAAACACAGCTCTCAATCAGGAAGAAAAATAACAATGACAGCAACGATCACTTTTATTGGTGCGGGAAACATGGCCAGCGCAATTGTCGGCGGCTTGGTCAGTCAGGGATACCCAGCCGATAGCATTACCGCAACGTCGCCGGACACAGCCATGCTTGACGCCGTCAGCACGCGCTTCGGTATTCAGGTCACCAGCGACAACTGCGCCGCCATCGCACAAGCCGACATTGTGGTACTGGCCGTCAAACCGCAGATTCTGCGGGTGGTATGTGAGGAACTACGCCCTAGCTTAGATGCTCGCGAGGTGCCGCCACTGGTACTTTCCATCGCCGCGGGGATTCCGATCGGTTCGTTACAAGTCTGGTTGGGTGAGCACGTACCTGTGGTGCGCGCCATGCCAAATACGCCAGCCATGATCGGCTGTGGAGCCACTGCGCTTAAAGCGAATACTCTGGTCAGCGAAGCACAGTGTCAGCAGATCGAAAAACTGCTGTCGAGCACCGGCATTGTCGAATGGTTGGCTGATGAAGAGCTGATGGATGCCGCCACCGCCGTCGCGGGCAGCGCACCTGCATATTTCTTTCTGTTTTTCAAAGCGATGGAAGATGCCGCCGTGGCACAAGGACTTCCCCGCTCTACAGCACGCAAACTGGCGCTGCAAACCGGCTTTGGCGCCGCATCCATGGCACTAACCGGTGAGGATGAACCGGAGCAACTGATGCGCAATGTGATGTCGCCATAAGGTTCAACCGAGCGTGCTATCGCCTCATTCGAAGCCGCCGGGCTTCGCAACATCGTTGCACAGGCCATGCAGGACTGTGCCGATCGCGCCCGAGAGATGCAGTCGCTCTTTGGCGAAAAATAACGAAATAGCTCACAGCACAATATTCCAATAACCGACGTACCCGACCCAGTCGGAAGGCGGTCATCCGTTGCGCCCGCGCGTAGTGGCGTTGTATGCGCGTGGGTGGGTGCCGCCTGAATACGGCGACCTCAGGTAACCGAGGTAAACCTACAACCCGTAAAAGGACTCAGTAAAGATGAAAGGAAATCTTCGTAAAATCATGAAAACCGCCGCTCTGGCTGCGTGTGTTTCACTGGCAACGTCAGCCGCTCACGCCGATGAATGGCGCATGGCCACCCCTTGGTCTGGTGGCCCTTGGCTGGAACGCGACGCCAAGTTTTTTGCCGACAACGTCAGCGAACTGACTCACGGTGACATCAGCGTGAAAGTGTTTCCGGGTGGTACACTCGGCAGCGCGCTGAAAGTTACGGACACCGTAAAATCGGGCGTGGCGACGGTCAGCCATAACTACATCAACTACGACTACGGTAAAGATCCGACGACTGCGCTGCTGGCTGGTCACTCAAGCGGTCTGACACCGGAAGAGTTCATGCTGTGGATGTACAAAGGCGGCGGTATCGAACTGTACGAACAGTACCGTAAAGAGAAATTCGGTGTGGTCGCTTTCCCTTGTTCCATTCTTGGCACCGAAATTTTCCTTCATTCCAACAAGCCCGTTCGCACGCTGGAAGACTTCAAAGGTTTGCGCATCCGCACCTCTGGCGCATGGGCAGAAATCGCCTCTCGTCTTGGCGCGTCAACCGTGGTGATGGCGGGTAGCGATATCTACTCCGCGCTGGAACGTGGCGTGATTGACGCAGCCGAATGGGGCAGCCCGGAAATGAACCGTCCAACTGGTTTTCAGGAAGTGGCGAAATACGTGATTCTACCGGGGATTCACCAGTCGGGTGGCGTACTGGAGTGTCAGGTGAACCAAAAAGCGTGGAACAAACTGCCTGCCGAAGAACAAACCCTGGTTCGCCAAGCCGCCAAACTGTCTCTGTTTGATTCATGGCTGGCTTCTTCTTATGCCGACTTAGATGCTTACAAAGAGCTGGTCAATGGCAGCAACGAAATCGTTCGTTTGGATCCGACATTCATCAGCCAGATCATGGCAGAAACTAAGAAGTGGGAAGATGAACACGCGGCAGACAACGCTTGGTTCAAGCGCGTGCTGACCTCTCAGCGCGAGTTCAAAGAGAAGATCAAACTGTGGCCGGAATACCGTCTGCAAATCGGCGCGACCGAAGGCTAATCTTCTTTGCCACAGCCGCCGCAAGGCGGCTGTCTGGTCTCTTTTCCGATCGTAATTAGGTTAACACTATGAAGTTGATTACCAGTATCGAGGCCATTACCCGCTTTGCCGGGCTGATCGCCGCTCTGTTGGTATTGCCGCTGATCGGTGCACTTGTCACCGAAGTTTTCAGCCGCTATATGTTTGATTCCCCGACCCTCTGGGCTTTTGAAATCAGTTATATGGTCATGGGTGCTATTTTCATGCTTGGCCTCGCCAATGCACTGCGTCTTGGCCAGCACGTCAGTGTCGATGTGATGACTCTGAAACTCAAACCGCGCGTCAACGCAACGGTGCGCAGCCTTTGCTATCTGATGTTCCTGCCTATCGTGTGTTGGATCAGTCTGGATTTGTATCACTACTTCTACGAAGCGTTTGAAAGTGGTGAACGCTCCGGCCGTTCGGCATGGAACCCGGTGATGTGGCCAATCTATGGCGTCTGGTTTATTGGCCTGGCGGCTCTGAGCCTGCAAATTCTGGCAGAACTGCTGAAATCGGCGCAAATCGCCCTTGGCCGCGAGGTGAATGTATGAGTGATTATTTATCCCTGTTGATGTTCCCGCTATTGATCTTGTTTATCTTTGCGGGATTTCAGGTCGCATTCTCCATGATTCTGGTCGCGACCATTTTCGGCCTGATGCAATTTGGCGACGTGACCGCTTATCAATTGCTGAGCAAAATTGAAGAAACCGCCACCAACTCGATACTTGCCGCCGTCCCGCTGTTTATTTTCATGGGGGCGATGTTGGAGAAATCCGGTATCGCCGAGCGGCTGTTTAAAGCCATCCATATGTGGACGCACGGCATGCCCGGCGGACTTGGCGTCGGCGCCATTCTGCTCGGCACCATTTTCGCTGCCGCGAGCGGCGTGGTCGGTGCAACCGAAGCGGTGATTGGCATGCTCGCCATTCCAATCATGATGAAACACGCTTACGACAAACGCCTGCTGTCCGGCGTGATCTGCGCCAGTGGCTCGCTCGGTACCGCGATTCCGCCTTCGATTACCGTGATTGTACTTGGTCCGGTGGCGGGCGTGTCGGTCGGTCAGCTATTCAGTGGCTTGCTGCTGCCGGGCCTGATGATGGCGACGCTGTTTATTTTGTACGTGATTGTGCTCTCGTGGCTGAAACCGGCTGTGGCACCTCGCCAGATTGAAGATGGCGAAGGCTACAGCCTGAAAGAGCGACTGGTCGCGACGTTCACTGCGCTGCTGCCAGCGGCTATTCTGATTTTTGCCGTGCTGGGCACCATCCTGATGGGTTTAGCCACACCGACCGAAGCCGCCGCCTGTGGTGCACTTGGCTCCATCATTCTGGCCGCCTGTTACCGTAACCTGAAACTGCAGGTGATGTGGAGCTCACTGATGAGCACCGTCAACATCTCTGCCATGATCTTACTGATTGTGCTCGGCGGGAACATGTTTGCGGGCGTATTCTTTGCCGCAGGTGGTATGGCGACCGTGCAATCAGTACTGCTCGGCACTGGACTTGAAGCGTGGGCAATTCTGGCGCTGATCCTCATCATCGCATTTCTGGCAGGTTTTGTGCTCGACATGATGTCGGTGGTATTGATCGTGATTCCGGTTGCAATGCCCGTAGTGCGCATTCTCGGCTTTGATGAAGTGTGGTTCTGCGTGGCGTTTCTAGTGGTACTGCAAACCAGCTACCTGACTCCGCCGCTGGCACCGTCGATTTTCTATCTGCGTGCCATTACGCCGCCGGATATTTCGCTGCGTCATATGTATGCGGGCGTGGTGCCGTTTATTGTAATCCAGCTTCTGGTGCTGACGGCAGTGCTCGCCTTCCCCGATACCGCGTTGTGGTTACCCGATGTGATGGGTGGCCCGGCCTGGGAATAATAGTGACTCCGACTGGCGGCACTGGCTGCCAGTCTTGCAAACTCTGTGAGGTTTTATGAAGTTTCTCTCAGCCGACGTTGTTGCCCGCCATCTGCCTTGGACAACGCTCATCGACAAACTGGACGATACCTTTCGCACGGGTGTGAATGCCCCCGCGCGTCACCACCACACCATTGAACGCCCAGACGGCGAAGCCACCATGCTGCTGATGCCCGCATGGGAGCAACATGGCTATATTGGCATGAAAATGCTCAACGTATTTCCGCAGAACTCGTCCGTGGGCTTACCTGCGATTTCCGGCCTGTATCTGTTATCGGAAGGCCAACATGGCCAAACGCTGGCGTGCATTGCCGGCAACGAACTGACTCGTCGTCGCACCGCCGCAGCCTCTGCGCTGGCCGCGCGTTATCTGGCTAAAACAAATGCGCAGACGCTACTTATCGTCGGCACCGGACAGGTGGCGCCGATGCTGATTGAAGCGCACGCCGCTGTGCGGCCGATTCAGCGCGTGTTGGTCTGGGGGCGTAATCCCGACAAAGTGAAAGCAATGGTTGATGAGTATCAGGATTATCAAGGCGCCTTTACCACCATCACGCAGATTGAAGCCGTCAGCGATCTGGCCAAAGCCTGCGCTCAGGCCGACATCATCAGTTGCGCGACGCTCTCCAAAGAACCCATTGTGCGGGGTGAATGGTTACAACCCGGCTGCCACCTCGATTTGGTCGGGGCGTTTCGCAAAGATATGCGCGAATGTGATGGTGAAGCCGTTGCACGCAGTCAGGTGTTTGTCGATACCTGGGCTGGCGCAAAAGGCGAAGCAGGCGATCTGCATCAGGCGATGGCCGAAGGTCAGTTCTCAATGGAAGACATTCATGGCGACTTGGAACAGTTGACTCGCCACGAGGTGTTTGGCCGCCGCTCCGATGACGACATCACGCTGTTTAAATCGGTCGGCGCGTCGCTGGAAGATCTCGCCGCCGCAATTGTACTGTGGGAAGGTTTACCCCAAGACTGATTATCCTTCCGTCCCTTTCCTCACATGCGCCGACGTACATGTCTGTTGTGACACTTTTTGTTCAGGTCAGGTTTGCACTCACCTAACCTGAACACCCTGGTTTAGTAATCTTTTGTGCCTTGCAGCACATTTGTAATACCATAGCCCTCCTCCGTATGGTACCTAGACTGGGAGACAACTTATGGACAACAGAAAAAGCAGGTATCGTCAGGCGCATCGTGAGGCTTTTTTAGCCATTGCGCTGGCAGTGGGCTACTTCATCTGGTGGTACGTTTCCGCCTATGGGTTTTCGGCGCCGCCGCTAGACACCAGCATGCCTGAACTCTATTTCGGCATGCCGCTCTGGTTCCTGCTTTCGTGTGTGATTGGCCCGATCGTTTTCACTGTGCTGTGCGCGGTGATGGTGAAAGTGTTTTATCGCGATATTCCCTTAGATGTAAATCCTGACGAATCCAATGAATAGTCAACTTCTCATACCTTTAGTTATTTATCTGATTGGCGTATTCGCGGTCGCTTTTCTGACTCGCCGCCACTACAAAAACGGCAGTTTCCTCAGCGAATACTTTGTAGGTAGCCGCAGCATGGGTGGCTTCGTATTAGCCATGACGTTGGCCGCCACGTATGCCAGCGCCAGTAGCTTTATCGGCGGCCCCGGAGCGGCATACAAAATGGGCCTCGGATGGGTATTGCTGGCCATGATCCAGTTACCGGCGACTTGGCTGACACTGGGGGTTCTGGGTAAAAAGTTTGCGATTGAAGCGCGCAAACATAACGCCCTGACACTCAATGACATTTTGTATGCACGCTTTAAAAGTCGCGCGGTCGTCATTCTGGCTTCGTTCTCTTTGCTGCTCGCCTTTTTCGGCACCATGGTTGTGCAGTTTGTCGGCGGCGCACGCCTGCTGCAAACCGTCACTGGATTGCCGTATGAACAGGGCTTGTTGTTATTTGCCTGCACCGTCGGTTTGTATACCACCATCGGCGGTTTTCGCGCTGTGGTACTGACCGACACCATTCAGGGCATCATGATGCTCATCGGCACCATTATTCTGTTGGTTGGCGTGGTGCACGCGGGCGGCAGCGTCGGTGAACTGATCACCAGCTTGCATGCGATTGATCCCGCGTTGGTCACTCCGTATGGACCGAATCACTTCCTCAGCCAACCGTTTATTCTCAGTTTCTGGGTGTTGGTCTGTTTTGGCGTGATTGGTCTGCCGCATGCGGCGGTGCGTTGTATGTCGTACAAAGACAGTCCTTCGCTGCACAAAGGCATGGTGATCAGCACCATCATGATGGCGCTGCTGATGTTTGGTACCCACATGGCAGGCGCATTGGGGCGCGCGATTGTGCCGGATGTTGGCAGCCCGGATCAGATCATGCCGACCCTGATGATGACGGTACTGCCACCCATGGTGGCAGGCATCTTTCTCGCAGGCCCGATGGCAGCCATCATGTCGACCATCGACTCACAGCTGATTCAGGCGTCAGCCACGCTGCTGAAAGATCTCTACATCAACTACATCAATCCGGGAGTGGTCAAAGAGGACAACGCGGAGAGTAAACTCAACCGCATGTCACTGTGGATCACCGGCATCTTTGCCCTACTGGTCTTCTTTGCTGCCACCAACCCACCAGACATGATTGTGTGGCTGAACCTGATTGCCCTCGGCGGCCTGCAAGCCGTGTTCTTGTGGCCGTTAGTACTTGGTTTGTACTGGGAAAAGGCATCGGCCACGGGGGCGTTGTGCTCCATGGTTTCCGGGCTGACCGTCTATATCGGCCTGATGTGGATAAAGCCGGACATGGGCGGCGTGCATCCGATTGTGCCGACACTGGTGGTTGGCCTGCTGTCATTTATCTCCGGCAGTTGGTTAAAACCCAAACCGCAGCCAGCGGCGATCCATTCCTGACAGAACCCGATTTGAACGAGACAAGAGCGGCCACCAGCCGCTCTTTTTGATTCTGACCAGCGACATAAATCTCCTCAATCCCGTTGCCTTTGGCGTCATCTCTCCATAAGCTTGCTGTAAATTCATGAAAATTATCAGGATAGCGAATGGACAGGCTGCAGTGCGACCGAATGTTTGTCGCGGTAATGGAACTCGGCAGTTTCGCCAAAGCCGCTGAGCGCTTGGCAATCAGCAGCGGTCAGGCATCCAAACTGATTTCACGCCTTGAGCAAGAGCTCGGCGTACAACTGTTCAAACGCTCCACCCGCTCACTCGCCGCGACAGATGTCGGTCAGGCTTATTACGAGCGCATCAAACGCGTGTTGGACGATCTTGATGAGCTCGACGATTCGATTCGTAACGCCTCGCGCCTGCCGTCCGGCCGGCTGCGGATTTCCGCACCCGTCACGTTTGGCCAAAGCCAACTAGCCCCCAGCCTGATTGCCTTCTCCAGACAGTTTCCCGATATCGATCTCGACGTGAAATTCTCGGATCGCAGCGTCAATATTGTCGATGAAGGCTTTGATTTGGCGCTACGCATCGGCAAGTTAGACGACAGCAGTCTGATTGCCCGTAAACTGTGTGAAGTCCGCGTCGTGACCCTGGCTTCGCCGGAGTATCTGCAGCAGCACGGCATGCCCATTCACACTCGCGAACTTTCGCAGCACCATTGCATTATCGATACGAATTTTCGCGATCCCTACCACTGGCCGTATCTCAATGAGCAAGGCAAAGTACAGGATCTTGCCGTCAATGGCCGACTCAAATTTTCCAATGCCGATGTGTGTTTGGAAGCCGCGTGTGCCGGGCTCGGCATCGCGCGACTGCCAACGTTTGTTGCCGCTCAGGCACTGCAACAAAAACGGGTTATCGCGTTGCTGCAAGAGTACGAAGTACCGCCGCTCGGGCTCTATGCGCTCTACCCGCCTGCCAAACATCTCGCTCAGTCATCCCGAGCCTTCATCGATTTTCTGGTTAACCGTTTTGCCAACGGCGCAGATTGGGAATAGCGATCGGTCATGCGCGCTATTTCTTCCATATTGGAAGGAAATAACTTCACTCTCGCCATCTAATCATTCATTTGGAAGTAAGTTAAAGTTTCTTCATCGCAATCAAACAGAGATTCTGAGGTGAAACATGCTGGTTAATGGTCAATGGACAAAAGAGTGGCACCCTGTGCAGGCAACCGACGAGAAAGGTGGTTTTGTCCGCCAGACATCAAGTTTTCGTGATTGGGTGGTTGCTCCCGAATCACTGGCAGCAGGCGAAAGCGCCAAGTTTATCGCCGAATCAGGTCGTTACCATCTGTATGTAGCGCTGATCTGTCCGTGGGCCTCACGCACGCTGATTGCTCGTAAACTCAAAGGATTGGAAGACGTCGTGAGCGTTTCTGTCGTCGAACCTAAACTGCTTGATGAGGGCTGGCATTTTGGCGATTACCCGGGTGCCGACCGTGACGAACTGAACGGTTTTGAGTGGATGCATCAACTCTACACCCATGCCGATCCGCACTTTACTGGCCGTGCGACCGTGCCTGTCCTGTGGGATAAGAAAACCCGCACCATCGTCAACAACGAGTCAGCAGACATAGTGCGCATGTTCAACAGCGGCTTTGGTGAGCTGGCCAATCAGGACTTTGACCTTTATCCGTCGTTGCTGCGTGAAGAGATTGATGCCCTGAATGCGGAGATCTATCCAAAGCTCAATAACGGTGTCTACCGCGCTGGTTTTGCTACCACGCAGGAAAGTTACGAAGAAGCATTCCATGACGTGTTCACTATGCTGGACACTTTAGAAAATCGCCTGAGTGATGGACGTGATTACCTTTCCGGTCAACAAGTTACCGAGGCTGATATTCGTCTGTTCGTCACGTTAATTCGCTTCGACCCTGCGTATCATGGCATTTTTAAATGTAACTTACGCCAGCTGCGTGACTACCCTTACTTAAATGGGTACGTCAAACGCCTGCTGGATTTGCCGGGCGTGCGCAGCACCGTCAGCCTTGAGCACATCAAACAAGGCTATTATTCAATTAAAGCTCTGAATCCGAACGGGATTGTGCCGGTAGGTCCGGACATGTCGGATTATGGTTTGTAAGTACTGCGTGAACACGTGGTTCAGTAAGGAACGATGATGACAAAGAAAATTGTAATTCTGCTGCACGGAGTCGGCAGTTCTGGTGACGATCTGGAACGTCTCGGTGATTACTGGGCGCCATCAATGCCGGGCGTGAAGTTCCTCTCGCCGAATGCACCTTTTCCGTTTGATCACGGTGGCGGTTACCAATGGTTCAGCCTTGATGGCATTAATGAGATTAACCGCCCGAGCCGGGTTCAGGATGCACGTGTCGCGATGGATCAAACCATCACTGATATACTGCTGCAACATGGCGGCTCTTGGCAGACCGACGACATCATTCTGGTCGGCTTTTCCCAAGGCACAATCATGTCGATGGATGTACTGGCGAGCAGCCGCTTGCCCGTAAGAGCGATTGTGGGTTTCTCCGGCCGCCTTTCATCGCCGCAACCTTACCATATCGACAACCAAGTACCTGTGCTGCTGATTCACGGCAAAGGTGACCCTGTCATTCCTTATTCGGAAACCGAAAAGGCCGCCAGTGCACTGCAAGCAGCCGGCGTGGACGTCACCACTTTCCTTGAGCCTGGCATTCCGCACACGATTTCTCAGGCTGGTGCCGATAAAGCCGCAGAGTTTATTCGCCGCCAGTTTAATCTCGCCTGATCATCGTCAGCACTCAAAAACAGAACGGGCCTGAAATCTTCAGGCCCGTCGTTGTTGTTACTCTCTCACTGCCATTAGCTCAGACTGGCGAGTCGCGCAGCAAATCCCATGAAAAACATGCCGAGTAAGCCATTGCCCAGCTGCGACAAACGTTTGTTGTTTTTAAACATTTGCGTCAGTGATGTGCCTAAGAAAATCAGCGCACTCAGGTAAACGATGCTGAAAATCTCCAGAATCGTGGCCAGGATCAGGTAAGAAATCCAGGTGTGATCGTAGGTGTAGTCGATAAACTGAATGAAAAATGATACGTAGAAAAGAATCGCTTTCGGATTGGTCAGACTCAGCGACAGCGATTTCGCAAACACGTTTTCGCTTTTCTTCGGACGCTCCACGCCTGCTTCATCATCCCCGCCTTTACGCAACAGAGAATGAATGATCTTCAGTCCGAGATACAGCAGATACGCCGCACCCAGATAACGAATGATGGTAAACAGCACAGGTGAAGTCTGAATCAAAGATGCTACGCCGAGGTAAGACAGCAGAATCAGCACCGCATCGCCAATCAGCACGCCCGATGCCGCTTTATAGCCCGCTTTGACACCAAACGACGAACTGGATTTCAGTACATACAAAGAGTTCGGCCCGGGAGCGAGAATGATCATGGTCAGCCCGACCATATAGGTCCAAATATTAATGACACCAAAACTCTCTAACATGCTGTCCCTCGCTATACCCAAGCTCATTCTACGACTAAGGAGATCGTGTATAACGCAAATACTCAATGAAGTCGAGAACAGAAAATAACCGATCTGAAAAAACACCTTCCCGTAAGATGATTGTCTGGTCTTTGAAGACTGATGCAGAAAGAGGCTGCCTGTGAGCGAGGGGTTATGCAGAGATTTATCCTATCTTACGATTCAAAGCCAAGTAAACGTTTGCATTGCTACGCAAAGCAACAGAATCATATCTTGTGTTGCCTTTTTTAGAACAAATCGTTGGTTTTATATCATTAGTTCCAACAATTTATTTATGGTTAAATCATTGAGCACGGTTTTACTATGGAAATAAAAAATCAAATAAGGAAGCAAGCTATGGATAGTTTAAAAGGCCAGCTGGGAAACTGGCGGCTACATCTGACCGTCGTGGCAATATCGGTGGTTGCCGAACTGATTGGCATAATTAAAGTGCCACTGGGAAGCAGCAGCGTAGTGTTATTACCGTTGTTCTATGCTTTTATTTTTGGTCTGTTGCTCAACCCGAACGTGGTTAAAAAGGCCAAAGCGGTCATGAGTACAAAAGCCGCTGAAAAAGCCACACCCATTATCATTATTTCCGTCTTACCTTTTCTGGCTAAATTCGGCACATTGATTGGGCCATCACTGAATAAAATATTAGAAATTGGCCCAGCGATGATATTTCAGGAACTGGGAAACCTTGGCACGATATTAATTGCGATGCCGGTTGCGATTCTGGTATTGAAGATGGGACGTGAATCGGTCGGTGCCTGTTTCTCGATTGCCCGTGAACCGAATATCGCCCTGATTTCGGATAAATATGGCCTCAAAAGCCCGGAAGGTATCGGCGTCATGGGTGTCTATGTGATGGGTACCATGTTCGGCACGCTCTATTTTGGTCTGCTGGCTTCCTTGCTTGCTTCGACCAACTGGTTTGATCCGCGCGCACTTGCCATGGCATGTGGGGTTGGCAGTGGCAGTATGACCGCCGCTTGCTCCGCCGCACTCGGTGCTTCTATTCCTGAAATGAAAGATGAAATCTTAGCACTGGCGGGAGCCAGTAACTTGCTGACCAATGCGACGGGTCTGTTTGTCGGCTTGTTTATCGCACTGCCGCTGACCGAGAAAATGTACCGTCTTCTGACCAAGAATCAGCCAGTCCGTTCATCCGCAGCTCAAGGGAGTGACCTCAATGTCTAATGCAGCTACCGCAAAAAACGTTAACGCAAACATCAACCTGATTGATTACGCGATGGTACTGGTCATTGTGTGTATTATCGCCCTGATCAGTAACTGGACCGGAACCGGAATTACACCACTCTCCGCCTTACCCGGTATGATCATTATATTTGGCATGGTTATGGCTGGTTTATTTCTGGCCAAAGTGATGCCGTTTTATTTACCATCGGTCGCCTGGTTGTCATTGGTCAGTGTAATACTGACCATGCCAGCCTCTCCGGTATCTGAATTTATTCTGACCTACGTAAAAGAAATTAATTTCTTAAGTTTGGTCAGCCCGGTATTAGCATACGCTGGTTTAGCCATCAGCAAACAAGAGGTCACGACGTTTAAGTCAGCCGGCGGGAAAGTTGTTATTATCGCTCTGCTAGTCTTTACCGGGACATATTTAGGTTCCGCTATCATTGCGAATTTAGCTCTATAATTAATTATTCATCACCATGCTCAACGATTTGACGCTGCGGTGCGATGGCGAATAAAAATAGCCAACGCCCTGTAACGTCAAATCAAACAATCTATTTCAATACGTCAGCCACTGATCGAAGTGCACATAATCAAGATGTGAAAAATGATGACTCAATATATTGATCAGAACTCAAAAGAACACCAACAACTGATTGCCTGGAGACGCGATCTCCATGCCCACCCAGAAACGGCTTATGAAGAGTTTCGTACGTCCGATACCATCGCCTCCATCCTGAGCGAACTCGGTTTGCAAATCGAACGCGGGCTCGGAGGCACAGGTATTGTCGCGACACTGCATGGCAATCAGGGCGATGGGCCGACCATCGGCCTGAGAGCGGATATGGATGCGCTCGATGTCGTAGAAATGAATGCCTTTGATCACTGCTCTAAGCATCACGGCAAAATGCACGCGTGCGGCCATGACGGTCATACTACCATGCTGCTGGGTGCAGCCGTCTCCTTGTCCAAAAATCCCGATTTCAAAGGTACTGTCCACTTCATTTTCCAACCGGCGGAAGAGAACGAAGCAGGCGCTAAAGCGATGATTGAAGATGGCTTATTCGAACGTTTCCCGATGCAGGAAGTGTATGGCCTGCACAACTGGCCTGCACTGCCAGCGGGTCAGGCCGCGGTGCATTATGGCGCGGTGATGGCCGCTTTCGATACGTTTGATATCACTATTAAAGGCGTAGGCGGACATGGCGCCATGCCGCATGACACGGTCGATCCTGTTTACACCGCCAGCCTGATTATCAACGCGCTGCAAGGCATCATCAGCCGCAATCTTGACCCGCAAAAATCCGGTGTGATCAGCGTGACTCAGGTTCATGGGGGCCACGCTTACAACGTGATTCCGGAAGAAGTGAGATTGAAAGGCACAACACGCTCTTTCTGCCCGAAGGTGCGAGATTTGATTGAAACACGCATGCTGGACGTAGTCAGAGGAATAGCAAAAGCGCAAGGCTGTAAAGCTGATATTCTCTATTCACGCCGCTACCCAGCGACCATCAATACTCAGCCGGAAGCGGAGAAGTGTCAGCGCGTGCTTGAATCCATGCCTGAGATTCAGCAAGTTCATGTGAACCCACCCGCGAGCATGGGCGGCGAAGATTTTGCCTTTATGCTGGAAAAACTGCCCGGTGCTTACATTTGGCTCGGCAACGGCAGCGACAACCACTCGCACAATCTGCACAGCCCGAATTACGACTTTAATGATGAGGTACTACCTATCGGTGCCAACTTCTGGGTTAAACTGGTTCAACATTTGTTAGCCGATTAATCGTACTCAGCGAAGGAACGTATGGACGAAAGAGCACTGAAGTATTTTGAAGTGGTCGCAAAAACGAAAAGTATTCGTGCAGCCTCAGAAGTGCTGCACGTTTCACCTTCTGCAATCAGTCGAAAAGTGTCGCAACTTGAAGCTCAGCTTAACGTCCGTCTGATGGATCGGATTGGCCGTGGCGTCAATCTCACTCAGTCCGGCCTTCGCTTAGCCGAGTACATTCAGGACATCAACCAACGGAAAAATGATCTGGTGTCCGACCTGTCTGAAATCGAGCATCTGCAAACCGGAACGCTGCGCCTTTCTGTGGGAGGCGGTTTTATTCCGGATCTCATCAATCATGCCATCGCACAATTTTCTCACCGCCATCCGGGCGTCAAACTGATCCTACAGGTCGGTGGCGGAGATGACGTCATTGAAGGTATTAAGAGTGAGGAAGCCGATATCGGCATTCTGCTGAACGCGCCTCAGGATACCAAGGTGGATGTCCTGTTCTCCTGTCCGTTTCAGGAGCTGAGCCTGCTTGTACCGCCGCAGAGTCCATGGGCAAACATTCAGCTCTGCTCGCCTGCACAGCTCGCGGAGATCCCGCTCGCGCTGCTCAATGAAAGTTTCAGTATAAGACGTGCCATCAATCTTTATGAGGCGCGGCAGGAAATTCGCCTCAAAGAGATTCTGCTGTGTAACTCGTTTGAAGCGCTCAAAAGCTACGTCGAAGCCGGGCTTGGCGGAACGTTACTGCCGAAAGTCTGTGTGACGAAAGAGCTGAAAAATCAGTCCTTTGTGGCTATCGATATTGAAGGTATGCACACTCTGGACACCTCCGTTGATCTGGTGATTCGAAAAGGCAGGCCGCTCAGTGCCTCCATTCGAGAGATGAGAGATTGTATCGTCACCAGTATGAGCGCGTTTAATGCCGGCCACTGAGCCTGCGTTAAACGCAAACTCACGCCAGTTCCGGCTCCGATCCCTGCTGCTTGCTGACCTGAACATACAGCCCGATACCGGACAACGCGCCGAGCACAGCGAAGGTCAGCCACAACCAACCGGATGGAAACTGCGGTAAATCCAGCAACCAACCCGCTCCCCAGTTTCCCGCAAATGCAAAGAAACCGCCGATACAAGAATAGAGGCCGTAATAACTGGCCAATTGGGACGGCGTGGCGAAGCGTGGCACGTAGGCTCCAATCAACGGATAAACCATCATTGAACCGGAGCTGAGCAGTATCGCGCACAGCACAAACGGCAATGGCGGCCACGGCGCAAAGTGCAGATTCAGCGCCAGAAATGCACTGCCCATCAACGCCATGCCAATCCCCATCCCTTTGGCGATACCAAGCTGTTTGTCCACCCAGTGACTGACCGGCAGTTGCAACAACACGCCCATCAATGACGACACCATAAATACCCAAGTGATCACCGACGGATCGCCAGTCTGAACCCGAGCCTGATGCGGAATAGACAGGTACAACTGATGAAACAGGATTTGATAGACGCACGCAGCGAACACAAAACGCATGAAGGGTTTGTTTTTCAGCATCGCCCACCAATCGAGCAAGAATAGTTGTTTTTCTGTCGCCGCTGGTGCGTGAACGTCTTTCGGCAGGTAGTACCATTGCAGCAGAAGCAGAATGAAGAACACACCTGCCGCTGAGAGTCCAACCCACATAAAGCTTACCGAGAACAACGTCAGACCAATCAGTGGGCCCAGCAACATCCCCGCTTCACTGGCCAGATTCTGCAAAGCAAACACTCGGTTACGCTCGCGAGCGTTCGGGTATTCCGAGGACAAATACGCCTGACTGCTGGGCGTAAACAGCGCGCCAGCAAAGCCGGTGCAAAACGCACCGACAAGAATCGCCGCAAAGCTGTCGCTGATCCCAAGTAAAAAGAAACCCACAATGCGAACGGCGCAGCCACACAGGATCATCGGTTTATAGCCAAACTTGTCACCCAGCGTGCCGCCAATCAGAAACAGCCCCTGCTGACTAAGCACACGCAGGCCGATGATGAAACCGATGTACCAACCGCTGAAACCGAGGTTTTGCAAATGCTCCGCCAGATAAGGCAGCAGCATGTAAAACCCGAGGTTGAAACTGAAACTGTTAAACACCAGCACCCGGCCAGCGGCAGAGAGCAATCGCCAGTCCTTGACGAAATGATGCAGCTTCATTTACGCGACCTTTTTCGAACGCAGCGTACGCACAAAAGGCACACCGTGTTCATCGGTGATGACTTGCGCCTCGACGTTATAAATATCCTGCACCAGCTCAGAGGTGAGTACCTGCTTGGGATGCCCGCAGGCCACCAGTTCACCCTGTTTCAGCACCAGCAGATTATCAGCATACTGCGCCGCCAGGTTGAGATCGTGCAGCACCATCAGCGTGATGTATTGCTGCTCGCGGGTTTGCGTCACCAGATGATCCAGCAGCACGTGCTGGTGATGAAGATCCAGCGCGCTGACCGGTTCGTCGAGCATCAGAATTTGTGGGTCACGCATCAGCGCCTGCGCAAACAGTATCATCTGACACTGACCACCACTGAGCGTGCGCACATCGCGGTTCGCCAGATGAGACAAGCCCATGCTTTCCAGAATTTCCAGCGCGCCGCGCAGCATGGTGTCGTCCACTCGCAGGCTCAGGGCATCCAACTTGCCCAGCAGCACCACTTCAATCACGGTGAGGTTGATGTCGAGGTGAATATCCTGAGGCATGTAGCCAAAACGTGAGCGCCAGTGCGGCAGTGATTTGATGCTCAGTTGATCGTGTTGATGCGAAATCGTGCCACTGTTGAGTTTGATATCGCCAAACAGCGTTTTCAGCAGCGTACTTTTACCCGTGCCATTCGGACCAAGGATCGCCGTCACCTGCCCAGGTTGCAACGTAAAGCTCATGTCACGCGCCAGCGTCAGCGAGCCAATCTGAATATTGAGTGTGTCAGCCTTCAGCATGATTAACCTCGCTTCGCCACGATCAGCCAGAAGAAGAATGGCACGCCGATAATTGCCGTCACAATCCCGATGGGAAACAGCGCGCCCGGCACAATCACTTTTGACAACACAGAAGCCGTTGAGAGCAAAAATGCGCCGATCAGGAATGAAAGTGGCAGGAAGAAGCGTTGATCTTCGCCCACCAGAATTTTGGCAATGTTGGGTGCCACAATGCCGATAAAACCAATAATGCCGACAAAACTGGTTACGGTTGCCGTCATTACCGCCACGATAAACAGAATTTTAAGGCGCAGGCGCTGCACGTTCACACCGACACTTTTTGCGCGCTCTTCGCCCAAACGCAGCGCTGTCAGTTTCCACGAATCCCGCATCAGCAGAGCAAAACCGCCCATCACCACCACAGCGGTGATGGTTAAGTTGCTCCACGTCGCTTTCGACAGACTGCCAAACAGCCAGAACAGAATTTGTTGGCTCAGCTCCGGTGAGGCGATGAACTGCACCAGCGACAACAGCGACTGAAACAGAAACAGCAACGCAATCCCCGCCAGAATCAACTGGCCTGAGGTAATGTGACGCATGGAGGCCAAAGCAAACAGAAAACAGGCCGACAATATACAGCACAAGAATGCGCCCAGCGGCACCGCGTAATGGCTGTCCATGCCCAGCGAACCGATGTAGAGCATCAGCGCCGCACCAAAGCCTGCCGCCGCAGCCATGCCCAGTGTGTACGGACTGGCCATCGGGTTATTGAGCAGCGTCTGCATTTCTGCGCCGCCAACCCCGAGCGAGCCACCGACAATGATCGCCATCAGCGCAATTGGCAAACGCAGGTTGGTAACAATCACGCGGGTTGAACCATCAACCTGAAATGGCAGGCCGATAAATTCCAGCAGCGCATTCAGCACGCGCGATGCATCCAGCATCGATGGGCCAGTCATGATATCGAGCACAAAGGAAGCCAATAAAATGGTGCCAAAAGCACAAAGCACCACCCAGCGGCGGCGCTCACTCTTTCGTTGTTGTTCAATCGCTTGTAAAAGTATCGCGGATTGCATGTCACATTACCTGATTACACAAAGAGCAAGCGGCACATGAAAGTGCCGCTAAGAATTATTCAGAAAGAGAAACCGCAAAGGTGCCGGTTGGTGTCACCGGTAGGTACTCTTTATAGAAGTTGATGTATTCCGCTTCCGGGTCGAGATCATTGAACAAATCCGGGTAGAGCGCTTTGGCGATGAACTGAATCATCGGACCATCGAGAATACTGCGGCACGCACCGTGGTAGATACTGATCATGCGGTTGTTTTTCACCGCAGGCAGGCTATCCCATCCCAGGCGCTGTTTGTAACCTTTCAGGCGAGCCAGCGCGGTCGCGCGGTCAACGTCCTGACCAATCACCATCGCATCATCAGCACCGCCAAATTCATAGCCGGTGATCAGCAGTACATCCGGCTGAGCAGCCAGAACCTGCTCCGGGTTGAGGTGACCCCACCACTCGACAAACGGTTTAGAGATGTTTTCACCGCCTGCCATTTCCGACATCGCACCCCACATGTTTTTACCGAAGGTGTAGCCGTACTCTTTGGTGCCAGGAAAACCAAATTCTGCGTAAATGGTTGGTTTAGGCAGGTTCGCTTTGGCCAGACGATCCGCCACCAGCTGAACCATGTCCTGATATTGTTTCGCGATTTTCTCCGCGCGCGCTTCCTGACCGGTGATCTGGCCGATGATCAGGGTGCTTTGTACGTGACGTTCAACGGTCTGTGCGTTGTAGTCAATCACAATCACCGGAATGCCAGCGTCTTCAATGCGGTTGACATCGTTGCCAAGGCCTTTGAACTGCCAGTCAGCCAGGACCAGCAAATCCGGATTGAGGCTAATAACCTTCTCTACCGAGAACGTTTGTGTGTCCACTTTGCCAACGTCTGGCAGCGTTTCCAATGACGGACGGTGCGCAACATACATCGCCCAGTTAGCAGGACGCCACTTCTCCCAAATCCCTTTCGACATACCCACCACGTTATCAAAGGATTTTTCGGTACCGATCGCCATGTAGTCTTCCCCGTAGAAGCCCAGCACAACGCGTTTTGCCGGAAGATCCAGCGTCACTTGACGATCAAGGACGTCAGTCACCGTCGTCACTTGAGCAAATACCTGCGGTGCAAACGAAATCAGCAACAGGGTCAGCAGCCGTTTTATCATTGTTATTTCCTTATCAACGAAGAGGGTCAGAAAGTAGTCTGGAAGCTATCTTATTTATATTTCCAACAATATCAATAAAAATGAATTCAACAATCATTCTCATTTAACTAATTGTACAAATAACTAGCAATCTGAATCCTCTAGCCCAAATTCCACTGCCCTTTTTCACCTATATGGATGACCAAATTAAGGGCGAATGCAGAATTCTCGGCACTCCTGAATGTAACTTAATTACAATAAAACGGCTATTCACCGTATTTCACTTCTGTTTTGATGGAAAATTACGCAAATTTATTGATCCACGTCATAAACAGGAGTAAAGTGTGACCAAAATCTCATTTAGTTATGTCGATTAAGGTGACGTTATGTACGATAAAAAACAATCTTGGTCTATCAACCTTCGCGAGTTATTCGGCATGCTGGCAATGTTTTCAGCCACTTCATTGGTGGTTCTGATGCTAAGCCTGACCTGGGTTAATTTCTAAACCCGGGTGTAACGCGCAAAGAAAAGGCACTGCTGAGCAGTGCCTTTTTCGTTTCGGGTTTATGCCACTGTTTAGTCGATAGACTGAATCTGATCCAGTAGCGGAACCAAATCCGGGTTGTCCGTTTTGAACTTGTCGTACACAGGTTGCACCGCCGCCTGGAACTTAGCGATATCGCTTTCCACAAACGTGACGTTGTGCTGCTTCAGATCCTGCGTTGCTTTCTCAACGTATTTCGCCCAATTGTCTTCCTGCACTTTCACCGTTTCTTTCGCGGCTTTACGCACGCCTTCACGCTGCTCGTCCGTCAGTGAGTCCCATACGCTGGTTGAAATTACCAGTACGTCCGGCACCATAGTATGGTTGTCGCGCGAGAACACATTCTTCACTTCATAGTGACGTGATGAATAATATGACGGCACGTTGTTCTCTGCCCCATCCACCACGCCCTGCTGCATCGCAGAATATAGCTCGCCGTATGGCAGTGGCACCGGTGTACCACCAAGCGCTTTGATGGTATCGATGGACAGTGCCGAGTTCTGCACGCGAATCTTCAAGCCTTTCAAATCGTCCGGCGTTTTGATGGGTTTGCTGGTGTAGAAGCTGCGTGAACCTGCATCCAGGAACGCAAGGCCGATAAAGCCAGCATCACGTGATGAGGCAAGAATCTCTTCGCCAATCGGACCATTGAGCACCGCGTCATATTGCGCGCGGTCTTTATACAGGTATGGCAGCGACAATAGTTTGTAGTCAGGCGCAAAGGTGTTCAGCGTCGCCGCACTGGCTTTCGTGAACGCCACTGTACCGTTTTGCACCATCTGCAAGCCTTCAGACTCATCGCCCAACGTACCGTTCGGGTATACTTTCACGCGCAGATTGGCCTCTTTTTTCACCTGATCCGCAAAGTACTCCAGCGATTGGTGAACCGGGTGTTCGGTTGGCAGCGCATGTGACAATTTCAGGGTGGCAGCATATACGTTGCTGCCCAGCAGGGTTGATACCGTGCACGCCAAAAGTAGTTTGTTCATCGTTTTCATTTCACAGTCCTATATTGGTTTTAATAGTTATATCCAGCCAGATGCGGCAACCACAAAGATAGAGAAGGGATCAACGTAACAATCGCTAACGTAATGATCATAATGAAGAACAGTGGAATCAGTTTCGGTACCACTTGTCCTAATTTCGTGTCATACACACTACAGCCGACGAACAGCGCCGTGCCGACCGGAGGCGTACAGATACCGATACACAGGTTGAACACCATGATGATGCCAAAGTGAATCGGGTCGATGCCCATCTGCGTTGCGATAGGCAGGAAGATCGGCGTAAAAATCAGCACCGCCGGTGTCATGTCCATAAAGGTGCCGATGATGAGCAGAATGACGTTCATCAGCAGAATGATCATGATTGGGTTATTCGACGCTTCCAGAATGAAATCGGAAATGAACGTCGGGATATCCGCATTCGCCATTGACCACGACATCGCCGATGACGTCGCCACCATCAGCAGTACGATGGAAGTCGTCACCACGCTGTCGACCAGAATCGGGAAGATATCGCCAGTTTTCAGCTCTTTATACGCAAAACCAAGTAGCAAGCTGTACACCACCGCAATCGCCGAGGCTTCCGTCGCGGTAAAAATACCCGCCAGAATACCGCCCATGATGATCACCACCAGACCAAGGCTTGGCAGCGCATCCAAAATGACTTTGCTGGCTTTTTCGTTGAACTCGTATTTTTCGCGCGGAATGTTGTACTTCGACCCGAGCAGGAAAATGCCCACCATGATGCCGAGCCCCATCAAAATGCCCGGCAGATAACCCGCAATAAACAGGTACTGCACCGAGGTCGAACTGACCAAGGCGTAAAGAATAAGAATGTTGGATGGCGGAATCAGCAAACCCGCCGGGCACGACGACACGTTAATCGCGGTCGAGAAGTCTGCCGGGTATTTGTGCTTATCCTGCAGCGGACGCATGATGCCACCGACGGCCGCAGCAGAAGCGGTAGCCGAGCCTGAAAGCGCACCAAACATCATGTTGGCAATCACGTTCACGTGCGACAGCGCCCCCGGCAGGCGGCCACCAAATAACATCGCAAAGTTGATCAGGCGGCTGGCCAGCCCTCCCCGGTTCATCAGGTTGCCGGCGACAATAAAGAACGGCAGCGCTAACAAACCAAAGTTGTTGAGGCCATTGGCCAGCTTCTGCGAAATCAGGATGGAGGTTTTGTCGATCGGGAAATCAACAAACACGGTCAGAAACGCTGCCAAGCCGATTGAGAAAGCAATCGGCACGCCAAGCACCAGCAATACCGCCAACGTTCCGAACAGAACGATCACCGGGAAAATATCGTAAAACATATCCGGCGCGTTCATCAGGAATTCTTGTGAAAATAACAAATCCGTTAATGTCATGATGTCTGTTCCTAACGCGAGACTTTATACGCGGTGATGACTGCGATTTTGGGTCAAAAAATAAATCGCTCTGAAAATATCCAGAACACCAAAATAGGTGATCAGTACCCCGGAAATAGGCACGACCAAATACACATAGCCAATTAATAAGTGTTTTCCGCCAATCACAATGCCCGGAGATATTTGTCCGTTTGCAATCGTTGAGCTCACCAACAAATAACCGCCGTAGATGAAGGCTATCGTTGATAACATCACCACAATCAGGTTGGTCAGAATGGATAGAACGTTTCTTCCTTTTTCACCGTATCTTGAGGAAAGCAGCTCCAGCGCCAGATGGCGTCGGATTGAGAAGGTATAAGCCCCTCCCAGTACCCCAATCCAAATAAGCAGATAACGTGACAGTTCATCGGTGAAATTGGCCGGGTCATTTAACACAAAACGGGTAAAGACTTGCCAAACCACAGCGATGATCATCACAGCCATAAATAGAGTCAGCAGCAGGCGAAGCCCTCTGTTTATATACTCATTGATTAACTCAATTATCATTGCGTTTCTCTTCTGATAACGGCCACACACTATTTATTACTCAAACCAGGGTCTTATCTTTTTTCATTTGTGGGGCCATCATTCTCGTCCTGAAATGCCCTAATTGGTCTGACTAATTACAAAACATATATTACATGTCGAAAATAGAAAAAACCAAAACGAGATCAAAAAACACTACTTTTTGTATAACAACTTTCAAAAATCAGATCCCACCGACAAAAACACAATAAGCAACGCCAATAACGTGACTCAAGACACACAATATAGCTCTATAGCCTCGATAGACTCTTGAACAAGCCGACATCTGATGTATCTTTAAAACCAAATTGGTATAACAACTGAGATTAAGGACATGACCACTTTCCTCTCTGAGAATTTTCTGCTGCATAACGAGTTTGCGCGTCGCCTGTATCACGACATCGCCGCGGACATGCCTATCATTGATTACCACTGCCACCTACCACCGCAGCAAGTGGCCGACGACTATCGTTTTCAGAACCTGACCGATATCTGGCTACGTGGCGACCATTACAAATGGCGCGCGATGCGCAGTAACGGTGTGGACGAACGTCTGTGTACTGGTGACGCATCAGACAAAGACAAATTCATGGCCTTTGCCCGCACGGTGCCGTTTACCATCGGTAACCCGATTTACCACTGGACGCACCTCGAATTGCGTCGTCCGTTTGGTATAACAGGCATGGTATTGAATGAAGAGAGCGCCCCGCGCGTTTGGGATCAGTGCAATGAAATGCTGGCCAGCCCAGAGTTCAGTGCGCGCGCGATCATGCAGAAGATGAACGTGGAAATGGTCGGTACCACCGACGATCCGATTGACGATTTGAGCGCGCACAAACGTGTCGCTGAAGATAAAGACTTCCCGGTACAAATGCTGCCAAGCTGGCGTCCGGACAAAGCGTTTAACATCCACCTCGACACCTTCGCCGATTACATGGCAGCGCTGGCCGAAGTGGCAGACGTTGAGATTCATCGCTTTGCCGATTTATGCCAGGCGCTGGACAAACGCCTGCAACATTTCGCCGATCATGGCTGCTGCGTGACCGACCATGCGCTCGATACGGTGAGCTACGAAGACGCGACAGAGCAAGAGCTCGATGCCATCTTAGCCAAACGCCTTGCGGGCGGCGCGGTGACGCCCTTTGAAACCGCGCAATTTAAAACCGCTGTGCTGGTTTATCTGGGGAAAGAGTACGCCAAACGCGGCTGGGTGCAGCAGTATCACATCGGTGCGCTGCGTAACAACAACCAACGCATGTTCAATCTGCTTGGCCCGGACACGGGTTTCGATTCCATCAATGATGGCGAAGTGGCCCTGCCGCTGGCACGCCTGCTGAATGCGCTTGATCGTGACGACGCACTGCCTAAAACCATTCTGTATTGCTTGAACCCACGCGATAACGAAGTCATTGCGACCATGTGTGGCAACTTCCAAGGCGGCGGTGTGGAAGGCAAGATCCAGTTTGGCTCGGGTTGGTGGTTCAACGATCAGAAAGATGGCATGGAACGTCAGATGACGCAGCTCGCGCAACTAGGCTTGCTAAGCCGTTTTGTCGGCATGCTGACCGACAGCCGCAGCTTCCTGTCTTACACTCGCCACGAATACTTCCGCCGCATTCTGTGCCAGATGATTGGCCAATGGGTGGAGAACGGCGAAGCGCCAGCCGACTTTGATTTGCTGAGCCGCATGGTGTCGGACATCTGCTACCACAACGCAAAAAACTATTTTGGCATCACGCACAAGTGATCCACTTTTGCCACGTTTAAACGCCCGAGATTCGCTGCCCGCCACAAGGTTGGGCAGCCCCCAACAGGTACTTATGATGAAACAGCTTAATCGCGATACTTTTCCCGGCCCGTCGTATCCGACCAAAATCATTCAATTTGGTGAAGGCAACTTTCTGCGCGCATTTTTAGACTGGCAAATTGACCAGTTGAACCAACACACCGACCTCAACGCCGGCGTCAGCGTCATTCGCCCAATTGGCGGCGAGTTTCCACCCAGCCTCAATACACAACATGGCTTGTACACCACGCTGATTCGCGGTCTGGACGAGTCCGGCGAAGCGGTGTCTCAGTCACGCATCATCTATTCAGTCAACGAAGAGCTGTCGGCGTACCGCGAATTCGAAGCGATTCTGGAGCGCGCGAAAAACCCGGACATTGAGTTTGTCTTCTCCAATACCACCGAAGCGGGCATTGCGTTTGTCGACAGCGATCAACTGGGCGATTTGCCGCCAAGCAGCTACCCCGCCAAACTGACCCGCATGTTGTGGGAGCGCTTCAATCACTTCGACGGCGCCCAAGACAAAGGTTGGACCCTCATTCCTTGTGAGCTGATTGACTACAACGGCGAAGCACTTAAAGCCGTCGTGCTGCGTTACATCGACCTTTGGGATCTACCTGCAGCGTTTCGTGACTGGGTGGAAAGTGCCAATACGTTCTGCTCCACCTTGGTGGATCGCATTGTCACTGGCTATCCGAAAGATGAAGTGGCCGCTTTGGAAGCCGAACTCAACTACCGCGACACCTTTATGGTCAGCGCAGAGAACTTCTACCTGTTCGTGATTCAAGGCCCGCAATGGCTGAACCAAGCCCTGTGTCTTGATCAGCTGAGCGACGAACAGGCACTGAACATCAAAATCGTCGATGACATCAAGCCATACAAAGAGCGTAAAGTCGCCATTTTGAATGGTGCGCACACCGCGTTAGTGCCGGTGGCGTTTCAGGCCGGCATCGATACGGTGGGCGACAGCATGCAAGACGAGCAGATCGCCGCGTACCTCAAAGCGGTGATGTTTGACGAAATCATTCCGACCTTGTCGTTGCCAAAAGATGAACTGCACGCCTTTGCGCGTGATGTCGAATACCGCTTTAAAAACCCGTACATCAAGCATTTGTTATTGTCGATTGCGCTCAACAGCATGACCAAGTTCAAAACGCGTATTCTGCCGCAGTTGCTCACCTACCAGCAGACACAAGGTCAACTGCCGCGTTACCTGAGCTTTGCGCTGGCAGCTCTCATCACCTTCTATCGCGGGCAACGCGCCGAGGGCGAGTATGCCCTCGCCGATGACCAGCCTTGGCTCGATTTCTTTGCCAGCGCATGGCCAAAAGTCGAACGGGGCGAAAGCAGCCACCGCGAACTGGTTGACGGCGTATTGAGCAATGCCGCGCACTGGGAAACCGACCTCACCCGCGTTCCGGGGCTGGCAGAATACGTGACGGCGCACGTTGAACACATTTGCGCGCAAGGTATGCGAGACGCGCTCAGCCGTTGTTAAGGGGAAGCTTGTGAATCCATTACTCAAAATTCATCCGAGCGATAACGTCGCCGTGGCACTGCGCGATTTGGACGCTGGATTGACCGTGGAACTCGATGGTCAAACCCTGACGTTGCTGGAAGCCATTCCACAAGCGCACAAAGTAGCACTGAAGGATTTCGCGCCAAACGATCGGGTGATCAAATACGGCGCGCCCATTGGTCATGCTTTAGCGCCGATTGCCATCGGGCAGCGAGTGTATCAAGACAACATTCGCACCAACCTCAGCGACCTGAACGACTACGACTACCAGCCCTATTTTCAGTCGGTCAGCAGCACACTGGCCAATACGCCGGTGTCGCTCTATCGCCGCGCCAATGGCAGCGTCGGCATTCGCAACGAACTGTGGATCATTCCGACTGTGGGCTGCGTCAATGCCATGGCCAAGATGATGAAAAAGCAGGTCGAAGCGGACATGGATCTGTCCCACATCGACGGCATTCAGGTCTTCACCCATCAATATGGCTGCTCGCAACTGGGCGATGACCACAACAACACCAAGTTGCTGTTGCAGAATCTGGTCAAACATCCCAACGCGGGCGGGGTTCTGGTGGTTGGCCTTGGCTGTGAAAACAACCAAGTGAATGCGTTTCGTGACTCGCTCGGCGATTTCGACCCGGAGCGGGTGGAATTCATGATCTGCCAAAAACACGATGATGAAGTAGAAACCGGCGTCGAACTGATGAAGAAACTGCTCGACAAAATGGCAAGCGATCAACGTGAGCCGGGCTATCTGAGCGAAGTGCGCTTTGGCTTGGAATGTGGCGGGTCGGATGGATTTTCAGGCATCACCGCCAACCCATTGCTGGGGCGTTTCTCCGATTACTTGGTGACGCATGGCGGCACCACGGTACTGACCGAAGTGCCGGAGATGTTTGGCGCCGAACACATTCTCATGAGCCGCTGCGCCGACAAAACCACCTTCGAGCAGACGGTGAAGATGATCAACGATTTCAAACAGTATTTCATCGACCACAAACAACCGATTTACGAGAACCCGTCACCGGGCAACAAAGCGGGCGGCATTTCCACGCTGGAAGAGAAATCTCTCGGCTGCACGCAGAAAGCCGGACGCAGCCAAGTGATGGATGTACTGCGTTACGGAGAACGATTGTCGAAACCTGGGCTCAACTTACTCAGCGCGCCCGGCAACGATGCGATTGCCACCTCCGCCTTAGCAATGGCCGGTTGTCACATGGTGCTGTTCAGTACCGGACGCGGCACCCCGTACGGCGGCCCGGTGCCGACCTTGAAACTCGCGACCAACAGCGATTTGGCAAGACGCAAACCGCACTGGATTGATTTCAACGCTGGTGCATTGGTTGAAGGCACCTCGATGGACTTACTGCTGGAACAATTTGTCGCCAAAGTCGCCGATTTCGTCAATGGCGAGCCGACCCGCAATGAGCTGAACGACTTTCGCGAAATCGCGGTGTTCAAGAGCGGAGTGACGTTGTAACTCAAGCAATATAATTAAACCAACAGCAAGGCACAGATGCCAATCAGGCAACCCTCGGGTTGCCTGATTTTTTATTGCTGGCACGTTAGTCACCAAATTTTGAGCAATAAAAAGCGAAGCACTTGGCTTCGCTTGAAATCATCAGAATGTCGAAAGCGGACTTTCGGCAAACAGGAAACGGTCGTAATCGTCGCTCGAACCATCAAACAGCATCTGCTTGGTGTTTTCAATGTGCTGCCACACCGCCTGACGCGCCGCCTGTGGGTCACGCTTGATCAACGCTTTGACGATTTCATCGTGCTCGCTGCACCAACTGCGAATTTTGTTGTCTTCGATGTGTTCGTGCAGCTTCTTCCAGTACGGGTTGTTCTCGCGATGTTTGCACAGCATCTCTGCCACATGCACTACCGCCGAGTTCTGCGTACAACGGGCAAGCTGAATGTGAAATTCGCTGTCCCAGTAGGAATCGCGGCTGTAATCATCAGATTTGGCTTGCTCTTGGATTTTCATCAGCGCGACCAAATCTTGCTTGGTCGCTTGCGTAGCCGCAAACTCGGCAATGTTGCTTTCAAACAGCTGACGCGCCTGCAACAGCTCAAATGGGCCGCAGGTGAGCATGAAGCTGGCGTCGCCCAATGCCGCACTTGCCTCTGCAATCGGCGTTTCGATAGTGGTGTTGATGACACGAATCCCCGAGCCTTTACGCACTTCGACGTAACCTTCCACTTCCAGCATGATCATCGCTTCGCGAATCACCGTGCGGCTTACTTCCATCTGCTCGGCGATCAAACGCTCGGCTGGCAGCATATCGCCCACCTGGTATACCCCATTGGCAATGTCGGTTTTGAAGCGGTTAGCAATCTTCTGATAAAGCTTAACGTTCGGTTCCATATCTATCCCACAGCAACTTGTTATACCAATTAGTCTAACATACAGGATAACTGCAAGGCTAAACAAAACTCGGATCGCATTAAATCAATTTTAAACCGCTGGCACATATTGTTTGCTCAACGAATAACCAACCCGTGCCGAACGTAAAACGCTCTGTTAGACTGTTGTTTCTCAAAACAAAAAAGTGGCGCTTCACATGACAATGGAAAAGTTTCAATCAATCTATCAACGTGCCGCCGAGCGCAAAGGCGGAGAAGACCAACTTGAGAGCCTGCTGAAAAAGCCGCTCAGCAAAGCCGAGTTAGCCGCAGTTCCTGAAGATCGCTGGTTATCGGCGTTCAGCATGAAGGTATTTCAGAGTGGCATTTCATGGGATGTGGTGCGTAAGAAGTGGCCCAACTTTGAAGAGCTGTTTTTCCAGTTTCGCATCGAACCTCTGCTGATGCTGTCTGATGAAGTGTGGGAACAGAAAGCCCAAGATCCGAAAATCATTCGCCACTTGGCCAAAGTGATGTCGATTCCCAAGAACGCGCGCATGATCTATGAAGCGCGTCAGGAGCACGGTTCATTCAGTGAGATGGTCGCCAACTGGCCGATTGAACGCATCACCGAATTGTGGGAATACCTGAAAAAGCACGGTGATCGTTTAGGTGGTAACACGGGGCCCTACACGCTGCGCCAAATGGGCGCCGATACCTTTATTCTGTCCGGTGATGTGGAAGCCTACCTGCGTAACACCGGTATTATCGAAGGCGGCAAGAACACCAAACGCTCTATGCAAGCCGCCAACGAAGCGTTTTGCCAATGGCAGCAGGAATCTGGCCGCAGCATCAGTGAAATCAGCCAGATCATTGCCTTCAGCACGGGTGATAACCGCGTGATGTAACCTTCCAATAAGCCAGAGCGGACGCAAATTGGCTCTGGCTTTCTCTTCTTGTGTATTTATCTCTCATCCATCGACACCTTGCTTTGTTACCCATAATTATTCAGTCACATTTCTTTCTTAAGTTTCTCTTAAGTGTCTGGAGTCATAGTAGCTCTCAGACAACATCGACAACGTTAAGGAGAAGCTATGTCTGTCATTACACCTCTGCGCACCGGATTACTTGTTGCCGCTATGGCCGTTTCATCTGCGGCGTTTGCAGACCCAACCTGTACCACAGAGCCAGAATCAAGCTGGATGCCTTTTGATCAGGCGAAGCAGCAAGTTTTGGACATGGGCTACAAAATCAAGAAATTCAAAACCACCAAAACCAGCTGTTATGAGTTGTATGGCTACGATGCTGAAAATAAACGCGTCGAAATTTACTTCAACCCTGTCGACATGAGCAAAGTAAAAGAGGAGAAAGATGACTAAACCTTACGTTTGGGACGGCGTCGTTCGTCTGACCCACTGGGTCGTCGCGGCTCTGTTCCTGTCGAACTACTTTCTCACCGAAGCAGGTAGTGAAACGCACGAATGGGTTGGATATTTTGTCCTGGCTGCACTTTCAGTGCGGCTGACCTGGGGGATCATCACCGATTCCCCGGCGAGCCTTTCGGCATTTAAACCGTCAGTGAATAAGGCGCTATCACACTTAAAAGAAGTCTTGGCAACCAAAGAAGACGAACACATCGGCCATAACCCGGCAGGTGCGGTGATGATTTGGGTCATGTGGCTGGCATTGATTGCAACGGCGTTAACCGGTTGGGCAACTCAGTGGGATATGTTCTGGGGTGAGGACGCGATGAAAGCAGTGCACGAATTCTTCGCCAACCTGACGATGTTTGCTGTCGCTACGCACATTGGTGCCGTGATCTTTATGACCCATTGGGTGAAACGCCCTTACGTCAAAAGCATGCTGCCTCAGCGTGGCCGTGAGAAATAAAATACCGAGAAAAGAGAAAGCAAATGGCTTTCTCTTTTTCATTTTCCCCTGCCAACACAAATTTTTTGTTCCCCATATTTGTGCAAAATTTGATTCCAACATAGTGAATCTTTTCAGAGTTTCCGACCAAGCAACTCAAAAACTGGCATTTTCTGCTACTTTTGGACGACTGTAAGCTTTCCTTTACTCTCATTCTCCCGTCAATTTCATGCGAATTTTAACAATTTAGTTACACTTACCTTATCCGGTTATACCAAGATTCATCACTAGATAAATGTGGTATTAACAGCAAGATAAAACGCCGTTATCGGAATTCGCAGGACACTATTTCAAAACTGTCCATCACGCTGCCACCTGCGCATTCCTCTCCACATTGATCTCGGTATCACCTTTGACGTAACGATGTGAATTGCTGCCATCTTCGATGCGTAGCGTCAAAAGGAGCTTGAGATGAACGTTCAGGCATTACCCATGGAACGATTTATCGACCACCATGGCAATCTGGTTAAGCCGCTTCCCGATTGGGCAGATGTGTCAACGCTGACCGGTTTTTATCGCGATATGCTACTGACCCGAACCTACGATCACAAAGCGGTTGCGCTGCAACGCACCGGCAAACTCGGTACCTATCCGTCCCATTTGGGTGCAGAAGCCATCGGTATTGCCGTGGGTCGGGCGCTCAAAGTGGACGATGTGTTTGTTCCCTATTATCGCGATATGCCAGCCATGTGGGCGCGCGGCATCGGCATGGAAAAGAACCTGCAATACTGGGGCGGCGATGAGCGCGGCAGTGATTTCACCCCTGATGAACATTTGCATTGTCGCGACCTGCCGTTTTGCGTGCCGATCGCGACCCAATGCACTCACGCCGTGGGCGTCGCTTCAGCGCTGAAAATTCAGGGCAATCATCAGGCGGCGTTGGTGATGTGCGGCGACGGCGGGACATCGAAAGGCGATTTCCTTGAAGCGATCAACTGCGCGGGCGCGTGGCACATTCCGCTGGTGTTTGTGGTCAACAATAACCAGTGGGCGATTTCCGTCCCGCGCCATCTGCAATGTGCGGCAGATTTCTTGTCTCAGAAAGCGTTGGGCGCCGGGATTCCGGGCCTGACCGTCGATGGCAACGACATTGTGGCCATGTACGATGCGGTGCGCACCAGCCTTGACCGGGCGCGCAAAGGCAAAGGCGCAACCTTAATTGAAGCGGTCAGTTATCGTTTAAGCGACCACACCACCGCCGATGATGCGAGCCGCTATCGCAGTGATGATGAGCTACAACAGGCGTGGCAATTTGAACCGGTTGCCCGGTTGAAAACCTATCTGATGAACAGCGGCGCGTGGACCGAGCAGGACGAAGAGCAGTGGCTCACTCACTGCAAGGAAGTGGTGGAACACGCGGTGCAGTGCTATCTCGATATCACCCCGCAACCGCCTGAAGCCGCGTTCGATTTTCTCTACGAATCGCTCACGCCGGATCTCCACGCGCAGCGTGACGAACTGATCAACAAAGCAATGCGCATGCAGGGAGGCAAACATGGCTGAAATGACCTTAGTTGAAGCTGTCAACCTGGCTTTGCATTATGAGATGGAACACGATCCGAACGTGATTGTGCTCGGCGAAGACGTCGGCGACAACGGCGGTGTATTTCGCGCCACCGTCGGCCTCAAAGACAAATTTGGTTTTAAACGCGTCATCGACACACCGCTCGCTGAAGCGCTGATTGGCGGTGTGGCCGTCGGCATGGCCACCCAAGGCTTACGTCCGGTGGCCGAGTTTCAGTTCCAGGGCTTTGTGTTTCCGGCGATGGAGCATTTGATGTGCCATGCCGCGCGCATACGCAATCGCACCCGTGGCCGCCTGACCTGCCCGGCCGTCTTCCGCGCGCCATTTGGCGGCGGGATACATGCGCCTGAGCACCACTCTGAAAGTGTGGAAGCCCTGTTTGCGCACGTGCCCGGTTTTAAAGTGGTCGTCCCATCTTCCCCTCAGCGTGCCTACGGTTTGCTGCTGGCTGCGATTCGCAGCAACGATCCAGTGATGTTCTTTGAACCGAAACGCATCTATCGCACCGTCAAATCCAATGTCACCAACAACGGTGAAGCCCTGCCACTCGATACCTGCTTTACCCTGCGTAAAGGCCGCGATGTCACGTTGGTCACTTGGGGCGCCTGCGTCGTAGAATCATTACAGGCAGCCAAAACCTTGTCCGCGCAAGGCATTGAAGTGGAGGTGGTCGATTTGGCCAGCATCAAACCGCTCGACATGAACACCATCTTGCGCTCGCTGGAGAAAACCGGGCGTTTGCTGGTGGTGCATGAAGCCAGCAAAACCTGCGGCGTCGGCTCGGAAATTCTGGCGCGCGTGGCGGAGCAGGCGATGTGTCTGCTCAAAGCGCCACCCAAACGTGTCACCGGTATGGACACCATCATGCCCTACTACAAAAATGAAGAGTATTTCATGATTCAGGAACAGGACATCGTGTTGGCTGCGCGAGAGTTAGTGGAGGGTTGGAAATGAAGTCATTTATGTTACCCGACCTCGGTGAGGGGTTAGCCGAATCAGAAATCGTCGAATGGCATGTCAACGTCGGCGATGTGGTCAAAGTCGATCAGGTCGTGCTGACGGTGGAAACCGCCAAAGCCACCGTTGAAGTGCCCGCACCTTACGCGGGTAAAATCGTCAGCCGTCACGGCAATGAAGGCGATGTGATCAACATCGGCAGTCTGCTTCTGGAAATTGAAGAGCTCGACAGCGCTGGCAACGCCATATCCACTACCAAGAAAAAGCAAGACGCGGCGACCGTGGTCGGCAATGTGTCCCACCAGTCACACAATGTGGATGTGGATGACTTCTGGGTGGGCAGCAGCGAGCATGCCAATCCGGCGAAGAAATCACTCTCCGCCCTGCCCTCGGCCCGCTTGCTGGCGCAGCGTCTCGGAGTGGATTTACAGCGTTTACAAGGCACCGGGCCTGATGGTTTGATTGTCGATAGTGATGTGCAGAATGCTGCCGACCAACAGATCCCCGGCACAGAAGTGCTCAAAGGCGCGCGGAGAACCATGGTCAACACCATGACCGAATCGCACCTGCAAGTCGCGGCGGTCACTATTACCGAAGAAGCCCTGCTGACCGAGTGGAAGCCGGGTGAAGACATCTCGATTCGCCTCATTCAGGCAATTGTCTACGCCTGCCAGCAAGAGCCGGCGATGAATGCCTGGTTTGATGCCGAAACCATGACCCGCTGCGTGCACAGTACTGTCAACATCGGGATTGCTGTCGACAGCACGCATGGGCTGTACGTACCGGTCCTGCGCCGCGCGGATGAGTTTGAACCACAAGCCATGCGTGAATGGCTCGATACCACCGTGCAAGGGATTCGCGAACGCAAAATTGGCCGCGAACAGTTGCAACACGCCACTATCACGTTATCCAACTTCGGTGCAATTGCCGGGATCTTTGCGACGCCAGTCGTCTCACCGCCTCAGGTCACCATTGTTGGTGCCGGTCGCATCATCGAAAAAGTGATGATCAAAGACGAGCAATTGATGAACGTGAAAGCGATGCCGCTGTCGATTACCTTCGACCACCGTGCCTGTACAGGTGGTGAAGCGGCCCGCTTTGCCCGCGCGCTGGTGCAGGATCTGCAACGTCCAAGCGCAACTTGAGCGACAACAAATCTTTTTTGCCAAAAAACCACCTCTTTCGAAGGTGGTTTTCTTTTGCAGCAACTCATGTGCATGCACAGCCAGCATCGACATCCAAATCAAGGGAAAACTCACGCCTAAAACAGACAAACCAGTCAAAAATCACACTGCATGATAAAAACTTGAAAATTCCGAAATTTCACCAATAAAACCCATCAGCATTAGGTCAATTTAGCCTAACAGTACTGCAATTTCTTTTGAAAGAGTTTGTATTTTGACCATACTTAACATCAAACCTCAATGTTGAGGTGTGCTCGTTAAGGAGCGGTTATGTTTACCAAAATACTTATGCTCGCTACTTGTCTAAGTTTCAGTTTTTTTAGCGGTAGCGTTTTGTCTGAAGACCGCGCTGGCAATAGCGCGACAGGCCCTATCGTCATGTGCGAGTTGCCCGACGGTACAACAAAGCAATTGCCGATAGTGATATGCCAGCACAATAAGTAATCGTTAAAAAGGGAGCACAATGTGCTCCCTTTCTTTTGCCAACCGAACAAACAATCCGGTCGTGACTTTTGCAAAACTATCAAAAAGTACAACTACAACTTGATTACTAAGATAAACACAAGAAATATTAAGTTATTAACCCGTTTTTAAAAAAGACGCTTTCCAAAACAATTTATTCATTAATCTCACACCGACTTAATCAGCTCCGGCATTATCTCAAATAAATCCCCGACCAAGCCGTAGTCGGCGATCTGGAAAATTGGCGCGTCCGGGTCGCTGTTGATGGCGACGATCACTTTAGAATCTTTCATGCCAGCCAAGTGCTGAATAGCGCCGGAAATCCCCACCGCAATGTAGAGCTCTGGCGCAACGATTTTACCGGTCTGACCGACTTGCAAATCGTTGGAGACGAATCCGGCATCGACCGCCGCACGTGACGCACCAATGGCACCGCCGAGTTTGTCAGCGAGCTGTTCCACCAGTGCGAAGTTTTCTTTACTCCCCAGACCTCGGCCACCGGAAATCACCACTCTGGCGGCAGGCAGTTCGGGACGTGCGCTTTCCACTTTTTGCTGCGAGACAAACTGCGACGTCACCGATTCAATAGCGCGATCAACGGTTTTCACCTCTGCATTTCCTCCCGTACTGGCGACGGCATCAAAGGCTGAGCTACGAATCGTCATCACTTTGATCGCATCCAGTGATTTCACTTTGGCCAGCGCGTTGCCTGCATAAATGGGCCGAACCACAATCTCTGGCGATTCAATCGCAATCACATCAGAAAGTTGCCCAACATCGAGCAGCGCAGCCACTCGCGGCAGCAGGTTTTTACCAAACGTCGTTGCAGACGCGAGCACGTGGGAATAGTTGCGCGCGATTTCTGCCACCAACGCCGCGCCATTTTCTGCCAGGCGATGTTCATAAACGGGACTGTCGGCCAGCAGCACATGGCTGACCCCCGCACAAGTTTTTGCCGCCTCTGCAACCGCGGCACACGCCGCGCCCATCACAAGCACACTCACCTCTCCGCCAATTGTTTTGGCCACCTGCAAAGTTCGTAATGTTTCTACTGCCAACACCTGATTGTTGTGCTCGGCAATGACTAAAATCGATAGTTCGCTCATCTGTTGCTCCTGCACATTCAGCCAATAACTTTGGCTTCGTTTTTCAGCTTATCCACCAGCTCAGACACACTAGTGACCATCACGCCCGCTTTACGCTCAGGCGGTGGCATGACTTCCATGATTTGCTGATGCGTGTTGAGCGTTACCCCTAAATCCTCTGGCGTGGTGACATCTAGCGGTTTGCGTTTGGCTTTCATAATGTTGGGCAGCGACGCGTAACGCGGCTCATTGAGGCGTAAATCGGTGCTGATGATTGCTGGTAAAGCGAGCTTGAGCGTCTCCAGCCCGCCGTCAATCTCGCGCGTAACCAACACGGCGTCGCCCTGCACGTCCACTTTGGATGCAAAGGTGCCTTGCGGACGGTCCGTCAGCGCCGCCAGCATTTGCGCGACTTGGTTGTTGTCGGTATCGATGGACTGTTTTCCCAGCAGCACCAAACCCGGCGCCTCGCTCGCCATCACCGCTTTGAGCAGTTTGGCCACATTGAGCGGCTCGGGCGCACCATCGGTTTGAATGTGAATCGCGCGATCGGCGCCGAGTGCTAATGCAGCGCGCAGTTGCTCTTGGCAACTGGCATCGCCCGCGGAAACCACAATCACCTCTTCGGCAATGCCCGCCTCTCGCAGGCGAATCGCTTCTTCCACCGCGATTTCGCAAAACGGGTTGATGGCCATTTTGACGTTGTTGGTTTCAACGCCTGAGCCGTCACTTTTCACTCTGACTTTTACGTAAGCGTCAACAACACGTTTGACAGCAACTAAGACTTTCACACAGCCTCCTTAAGCGCTTGGTCATCCTTGGATGAATAGACCTTAGGGAATGTTGGTGGAATCAAACTGCTCGGTGATGACTGTTTGATGCGAGCCAAAACATTGTGCTTTCTGGATTGGTTAAATCCCGCATATCAACCACCTTTGACCACCAAACCCATTCAAACTAACCAGAAAATCATACACTTTCTGTCATTCTCAATGGGTTAAATGAGGTTACTCTTTGAGCTTAGTTGAGTTTACGTTTACGTCAACTGGACTATATTTAATCCATAAATACCGTTAACGCATGGATGAAAAGCATGGAACGAGAAACGATGGAGTTTGATGTCGTGATTGTTGGCGCAGGCCCGGCAGGACTGGCTTGTGCGTGTAAACTGGCACAAATCAGCCAGCAGCAGAACGAGCCGGATTTCAGCATTTGCGTGGTCGAGAAAGGCTCTGAAGTGGGCGCGCATATTCTCTCTGGCGCTCTGTTTGATACCACTGCTCTGGATGAGCTGTTTCCCGACTGGTCGTCCATGGAGTCGCCGCTGACAACCAAAGTCAGTTCGGATGAATTTCTCTATCTCACCACCGAATACAACCACATTCGCCTGCCTCACTTTGTGACGCCAAAAACCATGCACAACACAGACAAAAGCTATGTCATCAGCTTGAGCGAATTGTGCCGCTGGCTGGCCAAACAAGCCGAAAATCTGGGGGTAGAGATCTTCCCCGGCTTTGCCGCAGCCAGCGTCAATTATGACGAAAGCGGCGCTGTCGTCGGTGTCACCACGTCGGATATGGGGTTAGACAAAGCGGGCAATCAGAAAGCCAATTTCGAACCGGGCATTGAGCTTAAAGCCAAATACACCATTTTTGCCGAAGGCGCGCGCGGCCATTTGGGGAAAGAGCTGATAGAGCATTTCAAACTCGATGAAGGAAAGCAGCCGCAGCACTACGCGCTGGGTATCAAAGAGATCTGGGAGCTGCCAGACGATCATCCTCACAACAACGCGGGTGAAGTGATTCACGGCCTTGGCTGGCCGCTGAATGAAACCCACACCACGGGCGGTAGCTTTCTCTACAAGCTCGGCAACAACCAAGTTGCGATTGGTTTGATCACCGATCTCAACTATCACAACCCGTATTTGAGCCCGTTTGATGAGTTTCAACGCCTCAAACATCACCCGGCGATCAGCAAGCATTTAACAGGCGGCCAGCGCATTGCCTATGGCGCGCGCGCGATTGCCAAAGGCGGCTTGAATTCTTTGCCCAAACAGCAATTTCCCGGCGGTTTGCTGATCGGCTGTGATGCCGGCACGCTCAACTTTGCCAAAATCAAAGGCTGTCATACCGCAATGAAATCCGGCATGTTGGCGGCTGAAGCCATCACACATGCGCTGAAAGCGGGCGATCAACGTCATTTTGAGCCCGATTACGACTCGCTGTTCAAGGCATCCTGGTTGTATGAAGAGCTTGAACAGTCACAAAACTTCTGTGCCACCATTCACCGCTTTGGCAATGTGGCGGGCGGCGTCATCAACAGCTTCGAGCAGAACATTTGGGTGCCGCTGTTTAAACGCGCCGCGCCATGGGAGATGGAAGATCCACACCCGGACCATGTCCGCATCATCGATATTTCACGCTGCACTCCCATTGAGTATCCCAAACCCGATGGCGTGCTGAGCTTTGACAAACCCTCATCAGTCTTTCTGTCCGGCACGCAGCATGAAGAGAACCAGCCTTGTCATCTGAAACTGACCGATCCTTCTATTCCGATTGAAACGCATCTGCCCAAGTTTGGCGAGCCCGCCCAGCGCTACTGCCCCGCGGGTGTGTACGAAGTGATTGTGGTCGATGAAGTACCACGCTTTCAAATCAACGCCGCCAACTGCGTGCATTGCAAAACCTGCGACATTAAAGATCCGTCACAGAACATTATCTGGTGTCCGCCGGAAGGGGGCGGTGGCCCGAACTACCGCAATATGTAACTAGCGATTCGCGCGAGACACCATTCGCCAGACACAAAAATAGCCACGGTGCGTCGTGGCTATTTCATTTGATGAGATCGTGTTTTATTAAACGGCTAGCAAACCCCGCTTAAGCTGCCGTTAAGCCGGCTTTTTTGCCAGAGCGGCATCGATATCCGCGGCGCTGTGGCGCTCATCAATGCGCTCCCACTCTTCGCCCATGGTGCGGTTAACAATGCGACCACGCTGCACAGCAGGACGCTCAGCCATCATTTTCGCCCAGCGTTGTACATGCTTGTAGCTCTGCACATCAAGGAACTCGGCCGCGTTATACGCGTTGCCCAGCGCCAGGTTGCCATACCAAGGCCAAATTGCGATATCGGCAATGCTGTACGCTTCGCCCGCAATGAAGGTACCTTTCGCCAGTTGTTTATCCAACACATCCAACTGACGTTTGGCTTCCATCGCAAAGCGGTTGATTGGATATTCAAATTTCTCTGGCGCGTACGCGTAGAAGTGGCCAAAGCCACCACCCAGATACGGCGCAGAACCTTGCAGCCAGAACAGCCAGTTCATCACCTGCGCACGTGGCGCGGCTTCTGTTGGCAGCAAGTGACCGAATTTTTCAGCCAGATAAAACAGGATGTTGCCGGATTCAAATACGTTAATCGGTTCAGGGCCGGAACGGTCAACCATGGCAGGGATTTTAGAGTTCGGGTTGACTTCAACAAAGCCGGAACCAAACTGGTCGCCATCACCAATACGAATCAAAAATGCATCGTACTCTGCGTCTTTCACGCCCAGCGCCAGCAGCTCTTCCAGCATAATGGTCACTTTCTGGCCGTTCGGCGTACCCATCGAATAGAGCTGAATCGGGTGCTCGCCAATCGGCAGCGTTTTTTCATGGCGTGCGCCGGAGTCTGGTCGGTTGATACTGGCCCACTGACCGCCGTTTTCGCTGTCCATGGTCCAAACTTTTGGTGGTACGTATTGGTTTGCCATTGTGTTTCCTTATCTTTGTTGGAGTTCGGCACTACAAGATATAGGGGTGGTTGGTGAAGATAAAAACCCCTATTTGCTCATTTACTTAGAACCTTAAGTTATGGCTTGGTCTGAGTGAGAATAAGACCGCCGCCGTGCCGTTTCTCTTTCAAAACGAATGCAAAGTCCGGCGCATCACGCACGCTCCTTCGCCATAACACTCCGACACTTCAACGTCTGCCAAGGGAGTAAAGTCGTGGCGCTCCCAGAACGCGGCAGATTCCTGAACCGATACCAAACGGATTTCGGCGCAGTTCAAAGCGACGCCAACATCAACGATACGCTTCACCAATCGCGAGCCGATGCCCCGGCGCGACTTCGGTGTACATTTCGTGTTGTACCGCCAGAATTCCCGGCCACATCGCGTCGTCAATATTGGTAATCACCATACGTCTCTCCCTGCATCGAAAACCCAGTTTTCACTATTCACACGCATTCCTCAAATGAATATCACATTTTGAAACACTTCACCGAGATGCAAAATATTTCCCCGAAATGCACAGCGAGCCGCGGTGGTGATCTCTTAAAGTCATGGCGAGTGAAAAATAAAACCGGTTTCAGACCGGAACGCTCACAGGAAACATGTCATAACAATAAGGGAAAACCATGTCTGATTTTAAAACGCTACCTCTGCCGAAAATCCTCACCCTCGCCGTCGCCTTTGCCGTGGCCGGCGGCGCATCGGCGGCGACTTCAACCGACCACACTCAGTTGCAAGAGAGCGGTATCAAGTACCGCAAGAAAGCCGAGTCGATGGTGAAGAAAATGAGTCTGAGTGAGAAGCTGGATATTCTCTCCGGGCCGGGAATGGATCTCACCACCTACGAAGGTATTGAACCGATCAACCTGACCAGCGGCACCGATGTCAGTGGTGTGGCCGGCTACATCAACGGGGTTAAAAACCGCAAACTGGATATTCCGGCGGTGAAACTGGCGGATGGCCCTGCGGGTCTGCGCATCAACCCAACCCGTGATAACGACGACAACACTTACTACGCCACTGCCTGGCCGATCGGCTCGCTACTCGCCTCTACCTGGGATACCGATTTAGTGCAGAAAGTTGGTACCGCCGAGGGTAATGAAGTGAAAGAGTACGGCGTCGATTTTCTGCTCGGGCCGGGCATGAACATTCAACGTAACCCGCTGCTGGGGCGCAACTTTGAATACTACTCAGAAGATCCGGTACTGTCGGGCAAAATCGCCGCGGCCATGGTGCGCGGTATTCAGTCCAACGATGTTGGCGCCACCATCAAACACTTTGTCGCCAACAACGCCGAAACCAACCGTTTCTTCTCTGACACCATTGCTGACCCACGTACGCTACGCGAAATCTACCTGCGTGGATTCCAGATTACAGTGCAAGACGCACAGCCATGGGCCATCATGAGTTCTTACAACCTGGTTAACGGTACCTACGTCAACCAACGCAAAGACATCATGACCAGCATCCTGCGCAACGAATGGGGCTTTAAAGGTCTGGCCATGTCAGACTGGTTTGCAGGCAACGTCTCCGGCCTCTCGAGTGACTTCACCAGTTACGTCGGGCGCGATGCCGAATCGGCAGCCAAGCAAGTCCGCGCGGGCAACGATTTGATTGAACCGGGCGGCGTGAAAGCCGATTTGCAAGCCTCTTATGATGCCGGAACGCTGAGCATGACCGACATCGACAGCAGCGTGGTCGCCATTCTGACACAGGTACAAAAAACACCGTCTTACAACGGCTATCACTTCTCAAATCAACCGGATCTGGACACTCATGCCGAGCTGGCTCGTCAGGCGGCTGCCGATGGTATGATCCTGCTGAAAAACACCGATGCTGCGCTGCCGTTGGCATCAGGCAGCAGAGTCGCGACTTTTGGTACCACTCAAATCAACACGCTGAAAGGCGGTACGGGCAGCGGTGATGTGAACGCGGCTTACATCGTGGACATCGCTTCCGCGCTGGGTGAAAAATTTGTCGTCAACGCCAATCTGACCAGCTACTACACCGACTACTTTGACGCGAATAAGCAAGAAACGGAGTCACTGCTGGGCGGTTACGATTTTTGTGAAGAGCCGGCGGTGGAAGGTCAACTGGCTGAGCTGGTTGCTGAATCTGCCACCAGCGATGATGCGGCGATCATCACCATCGGCCGTCAGGCTGGTGAAGGCGGCGATCGCAGCGAAGCGCAAGGCGATTACCGTCTGACCGATGAAGAGCTGCAAATCATCGATGCGGTTTCCAGCGCTTTTCACGCTCAAGGTAAAACCGTCACGGTAGTGCTTAACGTCAACGGTCTGGTCGATACCTCTGAATGGGCGAGCAAAGTCGATTCCATTCTGCTGGCCTACATGGGCGGCCAGGAAACGGGTAATGCGGTGACCGATATCCTCTCTGGCGACGTCAACCCAAGCGGTAAACTGGCGCAAACCCTGCCAGAATCCTACTCAGATGTTCCTTCTGCAGAAACCTTCCCTGGCACCGACACGGACGGAGACGATCTGGCGGACTCGGTTTACTACAACGAAGGGATCTACGTCGGCTACCGTTACTACTCATCGTTTGATGTTGCGCCTGCCTACCCGTTTGGTTACGGCCTGTCGTACACCAACTTTGAGTACAGCAACCCAACCGTCGTGGCGAACACTCTGGGCAAAAAAGGCGGCAACGGCAGCATCACCCTCTCGGCAACCATTCACAACACCGGAGATGTGGCAGGTAAAGAAGCGGCACAGGTTTATGTCTCCGCACCAGAAGTGAAACTGAAAAAGCCCACTATCGAGCTAAAAGCGTTTGCCAAAACGCATCTGCTCAAGGCTGGCCAATCTGAGCGTTTGACGTTCACTATCTCGGCGCAAACGCTCTCCAGCTTTGATGCGGCAAACAACCAGTGGATCATCGAACCGGGCACATACACCGTGTATGTGGCGCCATCGTCCGATGTTCATGGAACGGTGACCGAGCAGAAAGGTGTACCAGTCAGCTTCTCGGTTGGGCATGAAATTGTGGTGAGCAAAACCACGCCGGATGCGCTGGCACTGCAAGATGGCGTGACGGAAGCAAGCTTCATCACCGTCAAAGAGTAATTTTTTCTGATTGAGACAGCCATAAAAGCCCGACGGTTCGGGCTTTTATTTTTCCTACTCAAGTGACATCCGTTCCGTTTATTTCTCCGCAGAAAACCGTGTTCTAACTGTTGTTATTACCCATTTTCTATATGGATAAAAATATTGGCACGACATCACTAATTCACACACGCAAACATTACCAAACAGGCTAACTGATATACTACATTGTAGTTTTGAACGGACTCGATAATAAAAACAACAAAGGGCGAACGATGAACGGAAATGTATCGAATCTCTTAACCTCCGGCTTGCTGCATCAACTCAACACACTCGGTCTCAGCCGTGACCGTATTATAGAAAAGTGCCACATTAACCGCTTTGAACTCGGCCGACACAACGGCAGAATTTCCAGCCAGTCGCACTACGCCATCCTCGATGCATGTTTGCCATACCAGAAGCAGCTATTCGCTCACGCCAGTCTGGAACAGATGTACAGCCTGTTCCCGGAGCTATTCAGCCTCTGCTTTAATGAATCGTCGGCGTCGGCCGCCGTACACTCGTTCGTCCGTTACCGAGCGTTGATCGGCAGTTGCGATGAGTGTGAAGTGAGTGAGAGCGGCGACACGTTGCGAGTCACCTATACCGACACTGGCCCCAATCCTAAAGTCTCCAGCGCATTGGCAAATTTTGCGTTCATTCGAGATATTATCAGTCAATATTTACCGGACGTTTCGTTGAAATTAGGGGTCAGGCACGGCAATCAAATGCCTTATTCTGTGGTCAATGAAAAATTCAATACGCATTGTCATTTCGGCCAAAGCGAAAATTATCTGCTTATTCAGTCTCCGGATTTAAATGAAGCTAATCCATTATTTAACCGCAAACTTTATCAGCTTCAGAAAAATAATTTAGACCATACAAAACAAGAAATTAATAACAGCACCTTCGCTCACAGCGTTGAAAATCTGCTATCAACGCTAATAGAGAAAGACGAGCAGAATTGCGGTGATCGCACGCTGGAAAAAGTGTGTGACACACTCAAAATCAGCCGCTGGACGCTGAACAAAAAACTCGGCATCGAGAACAAGTGTTTTACCGATATCTACAATCAGGTAAGGCTCAACAAAGCGGTCAAACTTCTCTCGGAAACCAACAAGAGCATGAGTGAGATCAGTGAACTTACCTTCTTCTCGTCCCAGTCGGTGTTCTCCCGCTTTTTCCGCACCCACACCAACATGTCGCCAGTGCAGTATCGCAAGTCTTTGCAGCAGGGTTGAACGATACTCGCCCTCCATAAAGGGGGCTGAAGAAAATAAAAGAGAAAACAGAGCTACCCATCGGTGCAAGAGAGTAGCTCTGGTGGGCGGATTTATCCGAAGTCGCCCGAAATATAACGGCGGGTACGCTCTTGTTTGGGTTGGTGAAACATTTGACGCGTCGGACCAAACTCCACCAGCTCACCGAGATACATAAATGCCGTGTGATTGGAAATGCGCATCGCTTGCTGCATGTTGTGCGTGACAATCACGATGGTGAAGTTCTCTTTCAGCTCGCCAATCAGCTCTTCAATCGCCGATGTGGCAATCGGATCGAGCGCGGAAGTGGGTTCGTCCATCAAAATGATGTCCGGCTCCAGCGCGATAGTGCGAGCGATACACAAACGCTGCTGCTGACCGCCAGACAGGCTGTGCGCATCGACATTGAGCTTGTCTTTCACTTCCTGCCACAAGTGCGCCGCTTTGAGCGCTTGCTCAATTTTCTGGTCAATCTCTGCCTTGCTGTGACCTTGCAAACGCAAACCAAAGGCAATGTTTTCGGCAATCGACATCGGAAACGGCGTCGGTTTTTGGAATATCATGCCGATTTTGGATCGCAGTTCGTTGAGGTCTGCGTAATCGAGCAGATTAGCGCCTTCATAGCCAATCATGCCTTCGGCATGTTGATGGCCATACAGCGCGTAAATTCGATTCAGGCAGCGCAACAAGGTGGATTTACCACAGCCAGACGGACCAATCAGCGCCGTGACCTGATGTTGATAAATCGGCAGCGACACAGATTTTAACGCGCGCTCCCCTTTGTGGTCGTAGTAGAAATTCAGATCGCGAATATCCAGCACCACCTCGCTTGCCGTGGTGGCTTGAGTGTGCACCGAGGTCTCTACGTCAGTGGTGGCGGGAGACAAAATCGTGGTTGCTATGTTGTTATTCATGGTTCTCACCTTTAAATGGTTCTCACCTTTTGAAAAGCTTAGGCAAATAGGTCGCACTGATGTTCACCAGCAGAATGAACAGCGTGACCATCAGCGCGCCCGACCATGCCAGCTGTTGCCAGCTCTCGTAAGGACTCATCGCGAATTGATAGATGGTGACGGGCAGATTCGCGACCGGACCGGAGAAATCGGTCGACATAAAATTGCTGTTGAGCGCGGTAAACAGCAGCGGCGCGGTTTCCCCTGCAATGCGGGCAAACGACAACAAAATCGCGGTGATAAGGCCAGAAGCCGCTGAACGGTAGCAGAGCTTAAACACCACCACCCAGTTGGCCGCGCCCAGGCCACGGCCCGCTTCTTTGAGTGTACTTGGCACCAAGCGAAGCATCTCTTCTGTGCCGGCAATGATGGTTGGCAGCGCCAGAACGGAGAGCGCAATACACCCCGCCCAGCCCGAATAGCCGCCGCTTGGCACGACGATCAGCGCGTAAACAAACAGGCCGACCAGTATCGACGGCGCGCTCATCAGGATGTTGTTCAGAAAACGAATAGCCTGTGCCCACTTGCTGTCGGCTTCCTGCTCCGCCAGCCAAGTACCTGCCAACAGCGCAATCGGTGTGGCGATGAAGATCGACAGAAAAGTCATTTCCAGGCTGCCGATAAAGGCGTTTTTCAACCCGCCCGCACTGCCCGGTCCCGGCGTAATCTCCGTAAACAGCGCCAGATTGATGCCGGACAAGCCCCGTGAAATCAGGGTGTAGAGAATACTCGCCAGAACCAGCAACCCCATGGCGGCCGAGCCGTAACAGAAAAGCTGAAACAGGCGGTTTTTGATGCGTCTGGTGTTCATTTTTTCACTCCCACCAATTTGTTCGCGACCAGCATCACCACCAACGTAATGGCAAACAGCAGCACGCCAAGGCCCAGTAGTGAGGCAATGTGAATCGGCTGCGTCGCTTCGTTAAACTGCTGGGCGATAGTCGAGGCAATCGAGGTAGCCGGCATAAACAGCGATGCCTGAATGCGGTTCGCTCCGCCAATCACAAACGTCACCGCCATGGTTTCACCCAACGCGCGGCCAAGCCCGAGAATACAGGCACTTAATACCGCGCGGCGCACGCTTGGTAAGAGCACTTTGGTGATCACTTCAAACGGATTCGCGCCAATACCGTAGGCCGTTTCACGCAAAATATTGGGAATCGACGCCAGCGCATCGCGCGTGAGTGACGTAATGATCGGCAGAATCATAAACGCGAGGATGATGCCGGCACTGAGCAAGCCAATTCCGATCGGCGGACCATTGAACAGCGGACCGATCAGTGGCCATTCCGCGAGATGTTCTCCGGCCCACATTTGAAAACTGTCGGAAAACCACGGGCAGAACACAAACAAACCCCACATACCGAAAATAATACTGGGAATGGCAGCCAGCAGCTCAATCGCTTTACCGACGGGCGCGCTGACCCAGCGTGGTGCGAGTTCTGACAGAAACACCGCAATGCCGAGCGACAGCGGCACCGCAATCAAACAAGCAATGAACGCGCTGACCAAGGTGCCGTAAATGGCGGCAGCCGCGCCAAACTCGCCATTAATCGGATCCCAGACGTCACGATAGACAAACGACAAACCAAACGTCGTCAACGCCGACTGGCTGCCGGAAAGCAGAGAGAGGATGAGGCCGAGCAGAACGGCAAACACCATCAGCGCGCTGAGGAAGCTGACAGCGGAGAAAATCTTATCTGGCTGATATCGAGAAATCGCTTTATTCATAACACTCTGACTGTGCCCCGGCATACACCGGGGCATCCTAGGCTTAACGGATCACGGCTTGACCATCGGAAACCAGATTCTGTTTCCAGGTCTTGTTCACCAGTTTCACGACCGATTCCGGCATCGCCACGTAGTCGAGGTTTTGTGCCATTTCTGGGTGCTGATAACTCCAGGTGAAGTACTTCAGCATTTCCTGCGCTTTTGCCATGTCTTTCTGATCTTTGTGCATCAGAATGAATGTCGCGGAGGTCATTGGCCACGTTGCTGCGCCCGGCTGATCGTTGAGGATCAGTTTAAAGCCCGGCGCGTGTTCCCAATCGGCATTCGCCGCTGCGGCCTGGAAGCTCGCCGCTGTTGGGTTAACAAACTTGCCGGCTTTGTTTTGCAGTTGGGTGTAAGCCAGGTGGTTTTGCGTGGCGTAAGCGTATTCCACATAACCGATAGAGCCTTTGGTGCGTGTTACGTAGTTCGCAACACCCGCGTTCCCTTTGCCGCCGATATCGGTCGCCGCGCTTGGCCAGTTGATGTCTTTACCCACACCAATTTTTGATTGCCAGTCACTGCTCACGCGCGACAGATAATCGGTAAAGTTGAACGTCGTGCCTGAACCGTCAGAGCGGTGAACCACGTAGATGGGCAGTTTAGGCAGCTTTTCGTTCGGATTGAGCTTAACAATCGCCGCATCGTTCCAGTTTTTGATTTTGCCCAGATAGATATCCGCCAGCACAGAGCCCGTCAGTTTCAGTTCGCCCGCTTTGACACCAGGCACGTTCACCACGGGTACGATACCACCCATCACCATTGGAAACTGAATCATGTCTTCCTTGTTCAGTTCAGTCACATCCAGTGGTGCGTCTGTACCGCCGAAATCAACCGTGTTCGCTTCAATCTGACGAATACCACCGCCAGAACCGATCGCCTGATAGTTGATTTGCACACCTGTCTCTTTTTGGTACGCTTCCGCCCATTTGGCGTAAACCGGATATGGGAACGTCGCGCCCGCACCATTCAATGTGGTGGCAGCGAATGCTGAGCCAGAAGCACACAGTGCTAGTGACACCAAAAGCGTAGATTTCATCATTTTCATCGTGAACCCCGATATTTTCTTTGAGAATCGCTGAACCGACTTCCTTGTTCAGTAAATCGACAGCGCGCTACAGGGGACACGCTAAAAACTCCCGATGACATTTTTGTGACGATTTTGTTATTTCATTGATTTAAAAAGAATATTTATCATATTGGTTATTTTTTGATAAGTTTAGTTATCTGAAATCGGGGATTTGAGCGCTTGATACGGCGCTCAATTTTTCATCAACCTCACTCAACTGAGTTCAACCCAGTCGCACAAAAAACCCGTTCACCGAATTACCGCACAGACGCCAGTGCTCTGTCGCTCTGGTCACCGTCAATCACGCGTGAAAGTTCATCGCAGCGCACAATTTTGCCCTCTCGCCACTGAAAATGAGCGATCACCTCCACCATACTGCGTTCTCCATTGCGTTTCTCGACGCTAACCTGATGGCGACTGAACACATGTTCGTCCTGCTGCGCCATCGCCACGACAGTCACGGTCATCGACCGCGTCAGTTGTTTTAAGGTCAGCAGGTGCTGCTTAAACTCGCTCAGGTTCAGCACAGCGCCATCGGCCACTTGTTGATAGCTGGACGCGAAATAACGTTCCACCTCGCGCTCATCGATATACTCAGCTTCAATGACCGCCAGCAGCGCGGCATGAGTTAAGCGTTTCAGTTCCATATTGTTCTCCTCAGTTCATCAATTGAATCCGCAACATGGGCGCTTATCGTCTTCACTGCGCCATGTTGTTCTCTATGCTACAGCCGCTTTACATGGCAGAATTCGGACATTCAGACAAACAATAAAGGATTTCCGCCAAATGAGCGTGATTCGCCGAGCCTCACTCAAGCATCCCCAAAGCGCGATCACTGAATGGCACTCTCATCAGGAAGGTCAGCTGTTTTGGGTGAACCAAGGAATTTTGATGGTCGAAGCCGAGCAGCAGCGCTGGACGGTGGCCTCCGGCTGTTTAGCCTGGATACCCGCCGATTGCCGGCACCGAACCGAGGTGATTACCGATGTGGAAGGCGAACTGCTGTATGTGCAAGACGCAACGATGCTGGATGCCATGCCAGACCCCAAACTGATTCGTTGCGACGATCTCATCACGGCGCTGCTCAAACGGCTGTCCGGCGCCGAATGTAACGCTTCAGACACTCGTGAGCAGGCGTGGCTGGCGCTGCTCGGCAGTGAAATCTCGCACGCACCCGCCACCCCGTTGCAATTGCCACTGCCGGAAGATAAACGAGCGCGCAAGCTCGCCAACTATTTGATTGCCGAACCGGAGAATCGCCTGAGCCAAGAAGCACTGGCTGAGCGCTTTGGCCTCAGCAGCCGAACGCTGCATCGCCTGTTTCGCCAACAAACGGGCATGACATTTGTGCATTGGCGCCAACAAAGCCGCCTGCTCCACTCATTGAGCCTGCTCGAAGCGGGTAGGAGCATCACCGAAGTGGCGCTGGCATCGGGTTACGACAACTCCAGCAGCTACATTCAGCTGTTTCGCCAGCGATTCGGCGTCACGCCCAAGCTGTACCTGCGTCAGCGGCCGCTTTTGACTGGTATGAGTGAGTAATAATTGAAACAATCGAAAGTGCGTGACGAAGCAATTTTAGGCGCATGAAAAAACCACCCGGTCGGGTGGTTTCTCGTCAGGCTGAGCGCAACACCTCAAGGATGATTGGCTGCCTTGGCTGAGCCGGTGTTTGGTCACCGGTAAGAGTGGCAAATCACATGTTCATGATTTTGCTGTGTAGCCAGTCTTTCAGCTCTGCTCGGTTGAGTTTCATCGAATTCATGGAGTGGTCGTCAATCGGCGCGCCTCTGAGCTCCAGTTTTCGAATTTCTCTGTCTAGTGAATTGTAGTTCGACGCATTTGCTGCAAATGCCTCATCGCTCGCGGTTAGCTGACTGATGGTATCCAGATGTTCTGGATATTCATTCGCTAAAGAGTGATTTTCGCCTAGCATAGAAACCTCGTTGAGTTAATGGGTGACACAAACATTCCGCTCATATTTTGAGCAGAACTATCACTAACTCTAGCACTCTCTACTCATGACTCAAGTTCATCAATGAGACAGTCGGCGCATCTGAGATCTTGCCCCAATCAACAAAAGAAAAAAGCCACCGACGGGAACTTCGATGGCTTTTTGTATTCAGTAACTTAGCTTAAAAGCGTCGAACTGATGAGAAAATGCTTAGAAAGCAGGTTCAATCGTGCCTTTGAACGTATCTTGCATGAAGTCACGAATTGGCTGCGATTGATAGATTTGCACAAATTTCTTGTACGCTTCGTTGTCTTTGTCTTTTTCACGCGTTGCAATCACCATGACCGCCAGCGGTGCCTGTTTCGACTCTAAGTAAATGCCCTGCTTTTTCGGATCCAGACCGGCAGACATCACATAGTTCATGGTGATTGCTGCGGCGTCTACGTCATCCAGTGTGCGTGGCAGTTGCGCCGCATCCACTTCGATAAACTGGAACTGTTTTGGGTTATCAACGATGTCATTCAGTGACGCTTTAAAGCCTACGCCGTCGCGCAGTTTGATCAGGTTCGCATCAGCAAACAGCAGCAGGCCGCGGCCGCCGTTGGTTGGATCGTTTGGAATCGCGATGCGCGCGCCGTCTGGCAGATCTTCAATCGTGTGATATTTGTTCGAGTACACACCCATACGCATCAGAATCGATTCACCAATCGACACCAAGTGCGAGTTGTGGCTGCTGTTGTAGTTATCCAAGAATGGTTGATGCTGGTAGCTGTTGATGTCGATGCTGCCATCTTCCAGTGCCGCGTTTGGCGTAATGTAGTCGGAAAACTCCACCACTTTCACATTCAGGCCCTGTTTCGCTGCTTCTTTTGCGACAGCTTCCACCACTTGTGCGTGCGGGCCAACTGTGGCGCCCACTTTGATTTCCGCCTGATCGTTCTGACCACATGCGGTTAAACCAGCAAACAGGGTTGCCACCAACGCCCACTGACCAACTTTCTTCAATCCTTTCATTTTGTTCTCCCTATTCTGTGCGAGTTTCACGCCAATAGACGTTTAGCCATCTAAACCGCCATACTACTCTCGCAAAAATTTTATGCAACTCAATTTTTTGCGCAGTAGAGAACGCGAGCCAACACACACAATTCGACCCATTTGATGAAAGTGGCTGAGGAGAAATAGCCATTGCAGTACTTAGGGGATTTCTCTAGATTAGGACTCAGTTGAAAAGATTCGGCCGCGGTCAGAACGGCCAATGGATACTCATCAGTTGTCAGCATATTCAGTCGTAAGGAAGCGTATGAAAACACTACTCATCGTCAATGTCGGTCAGGCGCCGCAAGCTCAGTTGGAAAAGTTCGGAGATTTTGAAGAGTGGGCGCTGCGCGCAATTCGCTCGCAGGGCGTCGAGCAGCACGACATTCACATCGAATTCCATGACGGCGTGCAGCACGCACTGCCAAATTTCGACACCTTAGCGGGTGTCATCATCATGGGTTCGCTGGCGATGGCTTCCGAGAAAAAGCCGTGGATGCTGCGGTTATCCGACGAAATTGTTCAGTTGGTTGAGCGCCAAATTCCCCTGCTGGGTATCTGCTTTGGCCATCAGTTGATTGCGCAAGCGCTCGGTGGCGTTGTCGGTTATCACCCGCAAGGCTTGGAAATCGGCACCGTGCAGATCGCCAAAGAACCTGCGGCGAATGACGATGCGATTTTCGCGCATTTGCCTGAGCAATTTGGCGCGCAAGCAGTTCATTACCAATCGGTGCTGACGCTGCCAGAAAGCGCCGTTCATCTCGCGCGCAGCGATTTTGAACCGCATCATGCGTACCGTGTCGGCAGTGCGTGTTGGGGCGTGCAGTTCCATCCGGAATTCACACCCGAGATCATGCAGATGTCGCTTGATGGTCTGAAACACGAATTTGAAGACGACTACCCAGCGAAAAGCGCTCAGGTCGCCGAAACAGAGCAAGCCAAACAGGTCCTGCTGCAATTTGCCCGCGTCTGCTGTCAAGCGCAGTAAGTTCACTCTCACTTCCACACCACCACACACACATCTGCGCAAAGATCCGCGCGTTAAGGCGCGGCATGCACAGCACTCTCCGGGTCAGCGTCATGCGCTGGCCCTTGTTTTTGCAGCGTTTCCACCCGCTCAAGCAGGTAACGTTTAAAGCTGGCGCAACGCTCTGGCATCGGATGCCGAGGCCGATAGTAAAGAAAGATGTCAAAGCTCGCGCAGCGATATTGCGGCATCACATGACGCAATTCGCCGCTGCGTAAACACGGCTCCACCAGCGAATGCGGCAGATAAGCAATGCCCGCACTTTGCTGAGCAAGATTGAGCAGCATTTCGCTGTTGTCGCACTCCAGCGCATCACGAATGGTGACGATTTCCGGCTGCTCGTCGCGCTCAAAACACCAGCGATTGCCGCCCAATAAAGTGCGTGCATACAAGCAGCGATGCTCTTTCAGTTCCTGCGGCGTGGTCGGTGTGCCCGCTTCGGTCAGATAGCGTTCCGAGGCGCACAAATACAGCGGTTCACTGAGCAGGCGTTTGCGGATCAGCAACGAATCTTCCACCGGTTCACCGTCATACGTGGCGATGGCGCGAAAGGCAAAATCGATGGTAAGCGGGTCAAACTCCCCCGCTTCAATAAAGATTTTGAAATGTACTTTAGGATGCTGCGCCATGTATTCAGCCACGATTTTGGTCAGATACTGGCGGGCAAACAGCGGCGTCGACGAGAGGCGGATTTCGCCCTGCTGCTGCTCGCTGAGGTTTTGCACCTCTTCGCACAGCGTATCGATATCGCCAATCATCGGCGCAAAGCGTTCGTACAACAGTTGCCCCGCTTGGGTCGCGGCCAGTTGGCGCGTGCTGCGTTTGATGAGTTCAACCGACAACGTCTCTTCCAGCTCTTTGACCCAGCGGCTGCCTGCGGCAGCCGAAATGCCCTGTCGCTGCGAGGCCTCTTTGAACGATCCGGTTTGCATCACCACGCAAAAGAACAGGATCTTATCCAGAATCGGCTGGCGACTGGAAAGCAGTGGCCCCGCCATCAGTTCACCAAGCCTTTTTCCAGCGCCAGTTTCACCAGCGCGGCGGTCGATGACGCGCCGAGTTTCTTTTTGATGCGCAAACGATGCGTTTCCACCGTGCGCACGCTGATGTGCAGCGTATCGGCGATGTCTTTGTTGCCACAACCGCTGACAATGGCTTTCAGCACATCCGATTCACGTTTCGACAACGTTTCATCACGTTCGGCGGGCTTTTCGTTGAACTGCTCCAGCAGCTTATCCGACGCCTGCGGGCAGAGGTACGAGCGCCCCTGCGCGACCTGATTAATCGCGAGCACCAGTTCATCCGAACTGACGTCTTTGAGCACATACCCTTTCGCACCCGCTTTCACGGCGCGAATCACGTAGTCTTTGCTGTCGTGCATCGATAGCATGATCACCGAGGTACTGAGATTCGACTGCTGAATGCGCTCCAAGACCTCCAAACCGTTCATGCGCGGCATGTTGATGTCGAGCAGCAGCACATCCGGCTTGAGCTTGCGCGTCATATCCAGTGCGTCGTCTCCCGTACCGACACAAGCCAGAATGCTGAGGTTATCTTCCCGTTCCAGACGCGATTTCAGACCATCCTGCATTAAGCGGTGATCATCGGCCAATACTAGCTTTATCATACAAACTCCATGTCCAAACTGACGCGAATTTCAGTGCCTTCGCCCACCTCACTCGACACCGAAAACTGGCCTCCAATGGCCTGTACCCGTTCCTTCATATTTTGCAGCCCCATGTGATCCTGCGGCGCTGTTTTCTGTTTCAATCGTTCTTTGGCGATGCCTTTGCCATCGTCGCTGATGGTGAGGATCAGCAGCCGTCCTTCGCGCTGCATCACCACATCCACGCCACTGGCGTCGGCATGTTTTTCCACGTTATGCAGCGACTCCTGCACCACGCGATACAAGGTGGTTTCCACTTCGGCGACCATATCGACGCCGTCGATATCGTGTTCAAACACCAGTTCCAAATCGGTGCGGCGGCGCAGATCATTGAGATACGCTTCAATACCCGCCACCAGCCCTAAATCGTCAAGCTGCGGCGGACGCAAATCACGCGAGATACGCCGCAGCTCGACAATCGCGTGCTCCATCACCTCTTTGCTCGCTTCCAGCTCGATTTGCTTACGCTGCTCATCCTGCTCGCGCTGCACGTTATCAATCCGGTATTTGGCGGCCACCAACAACTGGTTCACGCCATCGTGCAGCTCTCGCGACACGCGCTGGCGCTCATTTTCCTGCGAATTGATGATCTGCTGGTTAAGCTGGCTCAGTTGCTCGTTCGCCATACGGCGCACATTCAGGTTGAGCGATGCACCCAGCCCGGCAATCACCGATACCGCAATAAACACCACGCCAAACAAAGCGCTGCTGCTTTTGCCGATGTTCTGGTCAAAGCCGCTTTGCATGTGCTGAATCTGACGCTCGATATCATCCAGATAGACGCCGGTGCCGAGCATCCAGCCCCATTTTTCCAGCGCGATGGCGTAGCTCAGTTTAGGCAACGGCTCCTGCGTCGACGGCTTGTGCCAGTAATACTCGACAAACCCACCGCCCTGTTTGGACACTTCAATCAGCTCCTGTAGCAGTTTTTTGCCGTGGAAATCTTCCACGTCCCACCAATTGCGCCCGACACGTTCCGGCTGATACGGCAGCACCAGCGCTTCGCCGCCCCAGGTGTAGACGAAGAAATACCCGTCGCGACCATAGGTGAGCTGACTGAGCTTTTCCGACACCAAACGCTTGGCCTCGGCCTCTTCCAGCTGCGCATCGCGGTAGTAGGGTTCAATGCTTTTCAGCGCCAGTTCGACGTACTGTTGCAACTCCTGACGTTTTGCCGCCAGAACGTTGTTGCGCGTGAGCTGCACCTGATCTTCCACCAGCGTTCTGGCCTGACTGAACAGAATGCTGGCCACAATGCCGACCACCACAATCAGCGGCACAATCGACAGCAGCAAGATATTCACCGTCAGCTTACGGTTACTGATCAATCCCATGAAAACTCTGGCCTCATCCTTGGCTGTGTACGTAGTTTTACGGACAAAACTCGCCATTTTCTGCACATATTACTGACAAAATTTGCGCAGTTTTCCCAATAGAGGCGATGCGTTTCGCCCTCTACACTTGAGACTAAATGTAACATCCCATTAACATCAATGAGCTTGGGATGTTCACATTTTTACACTCAAAACAAGGAACTTACCCCACAGGAGTTAGCAATGGCTTTCACTAAAGTTGCACTTGCCACCAGCCTTTCGATTGCGGCGACAGCACTCACGTTTAATGTTCAGGCGGCGGAAAAGATTCTGCTCAAAACCCCGGTCGCGTTCGGCACGCATCTGCCTGCGCTCGGCACCCCGATTCAATGGTACGCAGACCACATCACCGACACCTCCGGCGGCACCATCAAAATGAAAATTTATGAACCCGGCAAACTGGTGAATCCGGCGGAAATTCTCGATGCCGTTTCAACTGGTAAAGTAAACTCCGGTTACGCCACCGCCGGTTACTGGCAAGGCACCCTTCCGGCCGCCGCCCTCTTTTCTTCAGTCCCCTTTGGCCCGGAAGCCGGTGAATACATGGCGTGGCTCTACTTCGGTAACGGCCTGAAACTCTACCAAGAGATGTACGACCAAGGCGGTTACAACGTCAAAGTGTTGCCGTGTGCCATCATCTCTCCGGAAACGTCCGGCTGGTTTAAAAAGCCGATTGAAAAACCAGAGGATCTGAAAGGCCTCAACATGCGCTTCTTTGGCCTTGGCGCGTCGGTGATGGAAAAACTGGGCGTGGGCACGGTGCAGATGCCGGGCGGCGAGATTTTCGGCGCACTGGAAAAAGGCGCGATTGATGCGTCTGAATTCTCTCAGCCAGCCATCGACGAACGCCTCGGCTTTTACAAGATCGTGAAATACAACTACTTCCCGGGCTGGCACCAACAGTCAACGGTGTTTGAATTGCTGATCAACAAAGACACCTGGAAGAAGATGGACAAAGCGCAGCAGAGCGCCGTGGAAACCACCTGTATGGCGACCATGACCTACTCAATCGCGGAAGGGGAAGCGATTCAATACTCTGCGATGCAAAAAGCGCAGCAAAATGGCGTCGAAATCCGCTACTGGAACGACACCATGCTCAACCTGTTTGAAACCACCTGGATGGAAGTGGTCGACGAGAAGAAAAAAGCCGACCCGTTCTTTGCCAAAGTGTGGGACGACCTGAGCAAGTTCCGCCACGATTACGCGCTGTGGGAAGAGAACGCCTTCCTGCCACGTAAATCGCACACGCAATAATCATTTTCGCCGGCTCTCGGGCCGGCCCTTTTTCTAAGGAAGCACGAATGAGCAAGGTTCTCGCATCTACGCCTGCTGTGCCTCTCTACCTGCATATTGAACGTGGCGTTTCGTCCGTGAGCAAAGTCTTTGCTTGGGCCAACCTGCTGTTGGTTGGCATCATCATCCTTCAGGTATTGTTGCGCAAAGTCTTCTCCAACGGTCAGGTCACGCTGGAAGAGTTACAGTGGCATCTTTACGCAACCGCCGTGATGTTTGGGACGGCGTATGCTCAAATCACCAATCTGCATGTTCGGGTCGACCTGTTCTACCACAAGTTCAGCACCCGAAAAAAAGCCATCATCGACATTCTCGGCACCCTGTTTCTGGCGATGCCGTTTGTGGTGGTGGTGATCCTGCACTCGTACGATTTCGCTTATGAGTCGTGGCGAATGAATGAAAGCTCCTCGTCACCTTCTGGTCTGCCTTATCGCTGGCTGATCAAAAGCGTGATTCCCCTCAGTTTCTCTCTGCTGCTGATGGCAATGCTGGCGGGCGTGCTGAGAAACTTCGATACCCTGATTAAAGGAGCGCCGCATGGAACCGAATGAATGGATTGTGATTGCCATGTTTGGCTCCTTCATCCTGCTGCTGTTTACCGGCATTCCGGTGGCGTACGTGCTCGGTGGCATTGGCATTGTGTTTGGGGCGATTGGCTATTACGCGGATTTGTATCTCGACACCTTTACCGGGCTCGATTACACCAGCATTGGTCTGGTGGTGAACCGCATCTACAAAATCATGGATAACTGGATTCTGGTTGCGCTGCCGATGTTTATCTTTATGGGCAATATGCTCGATAAATCCGGTATCGCCGAAAAGCTGATGGCCTCCATGCAGCAACTGTTCGGTAAAGTGCATGGCGGCCTTGCGGTGACGGTGATGGCGATCGGGATTATTCTCGCGGCCTCGACGGGCATTATCGGCGCATCGGTCGTGCTGCTGACCGTCATGTCGCTGCCGACCATGATGCGTCAGGGCTATCACATGCCACTCGCGCTTGGCACAGTCGCGTCCGCCGGAACGCTCGGCATTCTGCTGCCGCCATCCATCATGCTGGTTATTATGGCTGATCAGCTGGGGCTTTCGGTCGGCGACCTGTTTATGGGCGCACTCCTGCCGGGGCTGCTGCTTGGCGCGCTCTACATCGCCTATATTCTGGTGGTCGGTAAGCTTTCCCCAGCCCGCGCGCCAATTCCGGAAGACGTACAACCCGTCGACTGGCGCCTGATCCTGCAGGTGTTTAAAGACATCACGCCAACCGTGATTCTGATTGTGGTGGTGTTAGGTTCCATCTTCGCGGGCATTGCCACGCCAACCGAAGCCTCCGGCATTGGTGCTTTGGGCGCGACGTTGCTGGCCGCGTACAACCGCAAACTCAACCTCAAGGTGCTCAAAGAAGTCGTGCTGACCTCGTATGGCACCACCGCCTATATCTTTATGATTTTCCTTGGCGCGTCGTGCTTTGCCTTGGTGCTGCGCGAACTCGGCGGTGACGAGCTGATCGAATCCTTCCTCACCGGATTGCCGTTCGGCCCCTACGGCGTGATCGCGTTTATTCTGATGATCGTGTTCTTCCTCGGCTTCTTCCTCGACTGGATTGAAATCACGCTGATCGCCCTGCCGCTGCTCGCGCCCGTAGCCGCCAGCCTAGGGTTTGAATTGGATGGTCATGGCGTGGTGGATAACCCGAGCCTGGTATGGTTTGTGATGTTGGTGGCGATGGCGCTGCAAACCAGCTTCCTCACCCCACCTGTCGGCTTTGCGCTGTTCTACCTCAAAGGCGTCTGCCCGGAGGGCATTACGCTCAAAGAGATTTACCGCGGCGTCGTCCCGTTTATCGTGATTCAGTTGCTGGCGCTGGTGTGCTTGGTGATCTGGCCACAGCTCGTCTTGTGGGTACCCAGTGTGGCGTATGGATAAAAGGCAGGCAGTGTATTAACACGGCATTCATTCACCAAAACAGATGAGGGACTGGAAACGCCATGCGTTGACAGTCCCTTTTGACATGTTGTGATGCAGGAATCCGATGCCCATCGTAGGAACTGCTTTATCAATTGCCATAGTTCCGTATAATCGCCGCCCAATTACACCACACCCATCATCAGTGAGTTTCAAATGTCCAAACTATTTTTCAAAGGTCGAATCGATGCGAGGCAAAACCACGTCATTTCAGGCTACAACGTCAAACGTGATGTGAAAGCAGGCACGGAAGAAGCTCCAATCAACGTTGTCGTGCCAACCGAAGCTCGTAAAGCCGAGATCGAAGCATTGCTTTCTGAGCATGCTCTGGTCGTTAATATTGTCGTCGACGCAAATCAACCAGAAAACACGGTTGAACTTGATACGGTATTAAACAAGCCTAAAACCATTACCTTTGACAAAACACCAAACCGCAATGAACCATGCATTTGCGGCAGTGGAAAAAAGTACAAAAAGTGCTGTGCTTAAGCCCTCAACAATGACATCAAAAGCCGTCTTCTGACGGCTTTTTTGTTAACTAACGTCTACCGATTACTAAGGCTGAGAGACCCCAAAAGTGACCATCATTGCCTGTATTGGAAAGATGGTTGTGATCCTGAATTCAATGCTAAGGGAAGGTACTATGTAGGACGCGAATATGGCGAAAATTAACTATTGACGCCATATTCGTTTGTTATGCGTTACTTGCCATCTGACAGCACAGAAATTCTTTGTAAATCTCTGCTCGGAAAATCAGGATCT
>ERZ1673961.14-NODE-14-length-89478-cov-8.030697_pt1 | contig 89478 bp, 81 predicted proteins | sample MGYA00580189_ERZ1673961 | MGnify/ENA primary metagenome ERZ1673961 (study PRJEB41334, sample SAMN05608105) | rock metagenome | biome: terrestrial subsurface; feature: shale formation; material: shale | place: USA: Pennsylvania ... | reverse complement strand
TGGTTGCTTCCTGTTTTTGTTCTTTGATGAGGTTTAGATTTTAGGCTCGACGGCTAATGATAGTAGCTAATCAGATCGTCACTTCTTTATTTCAATAAAACGAATTAAGCATCAAAGGGCAATAGCCCAGAGATGCCTATGTGATGCAATTGGTAGACTCGACTGACCTAGAGTGCCACTAATTTTCCAGATCTTACTACCAATCCTGGTAAATAGGCCAACTTATCAGCAGACATTTTCGTACCATTCGGAAGTGTTATGTGATTTACCATCCAAACGACACAACCTTGTTCTAAATTAAACAAGCAGCGTACTTGCGAGTACAAAGTGCCATCATCGAATGGTTCCGAGACAGGGTTAGCAACTCCGTTCCATGTTTGTTGCAGTTCTTCCAGTTTTACATTGAGGCTTAAAGTTATTACTTCAGGTTCGACATCCTTAACAACCGTCATGGTTATACGCGACTGCTGACCGTTTACGTCGAGATGAATTTGATGAGGAATTTGTTCATCGTTCCATTGAAGTTTTTTCATTATTGGGTCTCCAGCCATATTCTAGAAATCTTGATTACCGCTTTGCGCACTGACATTGGTCGGTTGACTGAAATAAGCGGTCGGTGAGGTTGCTCTGTATTAAAAATTACATAATCATCTTTCTTCAAATCTATATATTGTTCGTTGATGATTTCTTCACCGAATGCAATGTCGCGCTCTTCCAGATAATTTTCATTAATACTGAGAAATGGGTGTACGCTGAAGCCAAAGCGTTCTTCACCTTCTAACAAAATTTGAACATCAATGTATTTTTTGTGCATTTCTGCTTTTCGTGCTTGTAGGGCTTCAGTGTTGTCATCAACGACAAAGAAAAATACATCTTCGCCTTTTATCAAATATCGTCCATTTTCAATAGATTGCTCTAGTTGGTATTTTACCTGTTTTATTATGTTGCGTAGAGCAGGAGAGAGCATATGATCCCCGTCTAGGCTTGCTAAGTTTCCCTTGTACATATATTCCTCGGCACAATTGAAAATAAGTAGAAAGGCGTCAGGAGAATTAGTCCAGCGCCTTTCGGTTCTTAAGTTCTAGTTAACATTACTTTTATTTGGTCTATCAGTATCCGTCTTTTCCGTAACCAAACTCGTATAACGTATCTCCTTCAGAGTAACCAGGAGCATCGGATGCCTGATCAACGATCGCTTGAGCTTTGTTTGCTAGAGCAAACGGCAGTTTACCTTTCGGTGAGAATTGGCCTGTAAGAACGTCGAATAGAGCTTCATCGTTAGAGCCAAAGGTCGCGAGAATTGCGCCCGCATTCTTAAGACCACTTGCATCATCCATGACGAACGGTTGTCGGAAGTAAACTGAAAGTACGGTATTTTCCGCTCCAACCGCGCTCATAACTTGCTGGATTTCCGCTAGGGAAGGACTGATATCCCATGTTTCAGATGTTGCCATATTGGTGAAGTCAAGTACGTCAACTTCATCAAATTTCGCTCCACCAAAGACTAGTAAGCCAGTGTTTTTGTTTGTAACACGAACACGTATTACGGCCTTATCAGCTGTATTCATGTCTGTCACTTCCGTAAACCCGTAATCCTCAGCAACGCCTTCGTTGACACCCAGTGTGTACAGCTTCACGCTAGATGCATCTGCACCAGATGGTAGTGGAAGAAGTGAGTTTTGGTTTTCTAGCAGTATGATTGACTTACGTTGCGCAAGATCGGCTTTAGCCTGATGTTCTGCACTGCCGACAATGCTGTTTGCCAGACTAGCGTCGACGTATGGATTTTCAAATAAGCCTAGGTCGAATTGTACTGTCAACAGGCGCGTTACAGATTCATCAATACGGGATTCAGGAATTTCTCCCTCTTGCACTGCACTCAGGATGTCAGCATTCAGGTGGAAACCAGAGAACACATCAGTTCCAGCATCAATTGCGATTTTAAACAGTTCGTTTTTGGATTTGCCTTGAAGTCCCCAGGCACGGTTATTTTGTACAGTTTCGTCGTCTGGTAGACCAATGTTAGGCTCATTAATGATACCGGTATCCGAGTTTATTACCCCAGTGAAGCCCAATTGTTGACGTAATAGACCATCAAGAATACCAGCCGAAAATGCGACACCTACGTTACCTGTCGGTGTACCGGCAGTAGCTTCTGTGTTGTAATCGTTACTAGGAACCCTAATGGTATCTTGTACGCGGGTTGAAACTACATCAGCTAATGACAGATCTTTCCCATCAGACGTGCGAGTACCAACATAGAGATTAGTGCCATCATCAGCGACTGTCTGACCTGCTGCTAGATCACTTAATTTCCATTCACCACCACCAACGACACCGTAGTAAGGCATGATTGATGCCACACCTGCCTTAATGGCTGCGCTAAACGGTTTTACATGATAGTCGAAATTATTGGTTGGGTAGCTTTGATGTTGACCGGCTAAATAATGTGGATCTAAACCTAGAAATTGTGGGCCGCCTCCAGGGAAGTGTTTCATAGTCAAAACAATACTTTCATTACTGACTTCTTTACCTTGTAGCTTGGTAACTAGAGCTGTCATGATATCTGCGGTTAGATCTGAATCCTCAGAGAAAGTTTCATGTACACGATACCAACGAGGCTCTGTAGACAGATCGGCCATATAACCGTACATACCGCGTAGACCAATGGCATGCCATTCTTTTCTCATGATTTCCGCAAACTCTTCGATTCCCTGCATGTTGCCATCACTTAAAGCCATGGAAGCCAGACCTGCTTCTTTAGGCCACTCCGAGAATGCGCCAGCAGATACGTTGATACCTGGTTTGGCATTTGGGTCTAAGTGATTACGCGCGTTAGACTTAAACAGAGAAGGGATACCTAAACGAGTTGCTTCGCTAAGTTCTTGTACAGAGTTCATGTACTGAGCCGCTTCTTTTGGTGAAATCGGAGCACTGCTGCGGCCTGTAATTACATCTCCACTTGGATTACGTTCAGACTCTTCCATCGCATCTACCTCATCCTGAGTTAAGATAGAATTTCTGAATATAAAGCGATTCATCTTCTGCTGCTCGATATATTCGACATGGGTTTCGTTGGTCTCACCGTATGGTGCTGCATTCATGGTATCAATAAGCATCATGCCGACTTTCTCTTCGAGAGTCATACGACTTACGAGATCAGAAATTCTTTCGGAAGTTGATTTACGCCAATCCTCATACGGATCAAGTTCGCCATTTTTGTTTAGGTCTTTGAACTGATAGCCGTCTTTCTCGAGTACTGTCGCTACTCGTGTCCCTAATATTGGTTGATCATATTTGTCATTGGAGTTGCAGCCACTCAATAAAATAGCTAGCGCCAGAGGAGTAAGGCAGAAGTAAGATTTTTTCATTTGTTGTTTTCCTGTTGTAGGGTTCAGTTAAAAGTTAACAGGGATTAAATATTGCTCAACCAAATAGTTTTGATATTGAGATATTGATCGTCCAATTTATTAATTTGGTAAACCAAAGTATTTTAAGACAACGAAATGAAATTTTGAAGCGATGCGAAAAAGACCTAATTTAACTTAGCTTAACTGGACTTAAATTAAGCCAGCATTTTTCAATGGGTTTAGTACGCTGAAATATATTCAGAATATGGCACCGTAATGAGTTATGTAATAAGGTGTTAGTCTGTAGTAACGACCTGATTTATAGGTTGTTTTTTTCTTATGTCGTACAGCCTGTATATAGTGATTAAATTCGTAATAATAAAACATCCTTCAACCATCGAACCTCCGATAGAACCCAACCAAATATTATGTGTTATCCAACAGAAGGAATTGATTAAAATAAATAGCCTGAGCTTAATACCTTGTTTTGTAAATAGTGCCCAAGTCGCGATAGAGGATCCGAATACTGTAATAAATTCAAAAATACTATCGACATTAGGCAATGTCATCGCCCACATCGATAGAATGAAAAACCACATGACCTTTTTAGATTGAGTTTTAATAGAGGCTAAACTTCTCAAGCCATTAAATATCACTCCAATAGTAGCCACTAATGCACCCATGAGGAAAAAATGAATGGCCATAAAAAAGCAAAATATAACCATTTGAATCCGAAAGCGGCGGTCATTTTTTTGCAAAAATGCGGCTAAGCCTATGATAAAAGCTATGCCGCCAACACTTTGTGCTAGCCACGTTTCCATGTGACATCTCCACATTACGAACGACTTATCGCCTCTCTGACAATAAGTCGTAACAGTCAATACTTCATAATCATTCTGATTAAGGGCTAATCAAGAGTTTTTGCTAATGCTTAATGCATTCCTAAACACTATTAGTGTGCCTTATTAAAAACACTCTGTTTCGAGTTTTAGGATTGAATCAACGCAACTGCTTCACGGGTGAGCCGAGCTAATTCGTCCCAGTCTCCTTTTTCAATTAAGGATTTTTCTACCATCCAGGTACCGCCACAAGCGATTACTCGTGGGATAGCGAGGTAATCGTTGATATTAGAAGGTTTAATACCACCAGTCGGCATCAGTTCCAGATTGGTATAAGGCGCTAGCAAAGATTTGACCATGTTAATTCCGCCAGATGGCTCTGCTGGAAAGAACTTCATGGTGGTAAGACCCATTTCAAGAGCTGCTTCAACAGCGCTTGGGTTATTCACCCCAGGAATGATTTCGATATTGAGTTCTTGACAGGCGCGCACGGTGTTTGGATTATAACCCGGAGAAACAATGAAGGTTGCGCCTGCTTCTTTTGCTGCAATAACCTGCTCACGGTTAAGTACTGTACCAGCGCCGATTAACATCTCTGGTTGCGACTCGCGCAGCAGGCGAATCGCTTTTTCTGCCGCTTCTGAACGAAAAGTAATTTCGGCGACTGGCAGCCCGTTTTCAACCAACACTTTACCTAAAGGAATGATGTCCTCAGCATTGTCGATGGCAATAACAGGAATAATTTTAAGATCTTTGATTTGTTGTTTAATGTCAGACATTTTTCTTCCTTATTGAGCTTTTAAAGCTGATTGAGTATAAATTTTGTCGATGATCGCGCCACGATGCTGAATTACGGTTCCGGCAAGTTGGTTACCTCTATGACATGACTCGACCAATCCGTTTCCGTCTAGGTATGCCGATAGAAAACCACCATTGAATGAATCACCGGCAGACGTTGTGTCCACCACTTGTTCGACAGGGGTAGTGGTGACGATGCGAGCTTCCTTTTCGGTCTCCTGAACCAAGCATCCATCCGGTCCGGTTTTGACTACACAACGGCGTACACCGAGGCTTATTAATCGGTCAAGTGTGCGTGCCGGTGTCGCATCCCCCCACAATTGTTGCTCGTCATCAAAGGTTACTAGTGCTAAGTCGGTTAACTGGTACATAGTTTCGTAGATGAATTTGACGGTAGCGTTATTGTCATTTGGCCAGAGCGCTTGGCGAAAATTGCTATCAAAGGCTATTTCCACTCCATTCTGACGTAGTTCGGATAATAAGCTCAGAAGCTCGACTCGATCCTCTTCAGGAAGAATGGCAAGGCTAATACCACTGACGAAAACCATGTCGACTTTTGTAAGTGCGGACTCGATATCGGCAATTTGGGGGTGCTGCATGATATAGCGCGCCGCAGATTGATTACGCCAGTATAAAAATGTTCGTTCTCCCTGATCGTCGAGTTGAATCAGATACAGGCCAGGCGAACGATGGTGATCGCGTAGTGTAAACGACGTATCTATCCCTTCTTGTTCCCAACGGTTAAGCATACCTTCGCTAAGAGGATCGGTACCCAGAGCAGTAACATAAGAGACTTTAATTTTTTCAGGGTGCAAATTGGCTTCACGCCCTCTACAAAGATACACGGCAGCATTAAGAGTGTCTCCGCCGTAAGTCTGTTGCATAGGGCCGAACGGCTTGCCGTTCAGCTCAATCATACACTCACCGATAATGGCGATGTGTTTCATTGCTTAAACCCTCTCTTCAAAATAACGTTTGGCATTACCAAAGCAAATATTCTCAACCATTGGGCCAAGCAGTGATAAGTCGTTCGGGACTTCGCCATTTTCAGCCCAGCGACCAATCATGTCACATAGAATACGGCGGAAATATTCGTGGCGGGTGTAGGACAAAAAGCTGCGAGAGTCCGTCAGCATGCCGACAAACTGGCTTAGCAGGCCAAGTTGTGAGAGCTGTTCCATCTGACGCTGCATACCGTCTTTCTGATCGTTAAACCACCAACCAGAACCAAACTGAACTTTGCCAGCAATGCCACCGCTCTGGAAGTTACCAATCATGGTCGCCATCATTTCGTTGTCTCTTGGATTGAGGCAGTACAAAATAGTTCTAGGCAGCTCATTGGATTTATCCATCTCATCCAGCAGGTGGGCGAGTTCAAAAGCAAACGGACGATCTCCAATTGAATCGAAACCAGAATCTGCACCCAATAGTTGGAACATGCGGCTGTTGTTATTACGTTGTGCACCAATATGGAGTTGCATCACCCAACCCAATTGGGCATAGCGTTGGCCTAGCCAGACTTGAAGCGCAGTACTAAATTGAGCAACTTCTAGTTCGTTTAAAACGTGACCATTAAGACGACGAGCGAGAATATCGTCTAGGATGCTTTTTTCAGGGATCTTAGCGAAACGAACAACTTCTATACCATGATCTGCGGCTTTGCAGCCGTATTCGTTGAAATACTGTAAACGGATTTCTAATGCATCGCACAGTTCGTCAAAAGTGGCGATATCTACGTCCGCAACTTGAGACAGTTGAAGAATATAATCCGCGAAACCTTCTAGCTCGATCTTAAATGCTTTGTCAGGACGCCAGCTTGGTAATACAGCAATATCGAAACTAGGATCTTGAGCGATAGTGAGATGGTGTTCAAGTGAATCAATTGGATCATCCGTAGTCCCTGCCATAACAACATTCATCTGCTGCATAATGCCACGCGCGCTGAACTCTGGGGAGGCGAGCATTTCATTACATTGTTGCCATATAGTGTCTGCATTTTCAGGTCCAAACAGCGTATTAGTAATGCCAAATGGGCGACGCAGTTCCAGGTGAGTCCAGTGATACAAAGGATTCCCAAGTGTCTGTGGTACGGTGTTGGCCCAGGCGAGGTACTTGTCGTAGTCGCTTGCATCACCAGTAATCAGTTGCTCGTCAACTCCCGCGGAGCGCATGCCACGCCATTTGTAATGATCACCGGCCAACCAAATTTGAGTCAGGTTTTCGAAACTACGATCGTTTGCTACCTCGGCAGGATTAAGATGGCAATGGTAATCATAGATAGGTTGTTTACTGGCATGCTCATGGTAGAGGCGTCGAGCGGTTTCGGTTGACAGTAAAAAATCTTCGCACATAAAATCTTTCATCGTTGCGATCCTTGTAAAGCTGCAACAGTCTTACGAGCACCGTTGTCCAATAGGGACTGGTAGGCACTAGTTACTGCTTCAATTACTGAAGTATTTTGTCCGAGTTCAGGTGGGAAAATTGCTTCCACACTCAGTAAAGCGCGAACGACGGAGACATTGAGTCCATGACGATCGCAGATAGTACGAAGTTGCTCGGCCATAGGGTCGCGCACATCAATTGGTTGCTGGAGTTCATCAATGCCTGAAACGTAACGCATCCATCCGGCTATAGCAGTCGCTATCAATGAGAAATCAGTTCCATTTGCAAGATGGTATTTCAAGCTTCCACCCATTCTTTGAGGGATTTTTTGGCTACCATCCATAGCAATTTGCCATGTACGGTGCTTAAGGCTTGGGTTGGTGAAACGGTCAATGAGAAGCGTCGCGTATGAATGTAGATCCGTTCCTTCAGGCATGCTGAGAGACGGAGCCTGAGCTTTCATCATCATATTAAATGCCGCTCTGCGGTAGCCCTCATCAGTCATAGTATCTGAGATGTGTTCATAGCCACCAAGATAGCCAAGATACGCAAGGAATGAGTGGCTGCCGTTTAGCATTCTCAGTTTCATCTCTTCATATGGCACCACATCTTCGACAAACTCTGCTCCTGCAATATCCCAATCAGGTCTTCCCGCGACGAAATTGTCTTCGATGACCCATTGACGGAATGGTTCACAGGCGATACCACAAGGGTCATCGCAACCAAGAAGAACTGAAATTTCGGCTAGAGTGTCTGGAGTTGCGGCTGGCACAATACGGTCAACCATAGTGCACGGAAAAGTCACGTTGGTTTCAATCCAATCGCGGAATTCAGGATCAAGTAATTGTGCGAATTCGAGAATCGCTGCTTTAGCAACGTGACCATTTTCCTGAACATTGTCACAAGACATGACGGTAAACGGTGTCAAACCACGATCACGACGAAGTTTAAGTGCTTGAACAATATAGCCAAGAGCAGACTTCGGTGTGTGAGGGCTTTTTAGGTCAGCTTGAACTAGTGAGTTATTCTTATCCAGCGTACCAGTTGCAGGATCAGCGCAGTAGCCTTTTTCTGTGATGGTCATAGATACAATAGCTACTTGCGGTTCGGCCATTTTTTCTAGAACGGTTTGAACACCGTCCAGTTCTGGGTGAAGTGATTCCGTCACTGAACCGATGACTTTAACATCGGTCTTATCTGCACCTTTTTCTGCCACCGTGTACAGATGATTTTGTGCGCGTAATGATTCAATCAAATCTTCGCCCCCAAAAAGGTTCACTTCGCAGATTCCCCAATCACTGCCTGTTTTTTCCAGCATTTCGTTGGTGAATAAAGCCTGATGAGCACGATGAAATGCACCGAACCCCAAATGGACTATGCGGCTTTTTAATGCATTGCGGTTATATTGAGGCAGAGAAACATCAGAATTAAGCGAGGTATTAGCAATATTTTTCATTTTTCGTCCTTTAAACTTCGTCGGATAGACCACCGACGAAGTGGTGTGTAATGAATGGGGAGTTAGTAGCCTAAAACAAGCTTAGGTAAGAATAAGCTCAGTTCAGGGATAAAGGTCACGGCAAGCAGTGCCGCAATTAAAGCACCATAAAAAGGGAGCAGTGGCTTAATGACTTTATCGATCGAAATATCAGCAACAGAACAACCTATAAATAGTGCACTACCTACTGGTGGTGTACAGATACCAATGGCCAGGTTGAATGTCATCATGATCCCGAAGTGCACGGGATCGATGCCCATATCTAATGCGATAGGAAGGAAAATTGGAGTAAAGATCAGTACAGCCGGCGTCATATCCATAAAGATTCCGACGATAAGCAAAATCAAATTGATTATTAATAGGATCATCATTGGGTTTTCAGAGATCGAAAGCAGGGCATCTGAGATCATGTATGGGATATCAGCATTAGCCATTGCCCAAGACATGCCCATTGAAGCCCCAACGAGCAATAAAACAATAGAGGTTGTGACCGCTGACTCAAGAACAATTTTTGGGAGCTGAGTCCACTTCACTTCACGGTAGACTAGAACCGCTAGCATAAAGGTATAAACAACGGCTATTGCTGAAGCCTCTGTTGCAGTAAAAATGCCGCCGATGATGCCTCCCATAATAACGATGATTAGCATTAAAGAAGGCGCAGCTTGTAAGAATGTATTCCACACCGTTGCTAGGGTTGGTTTCTCTGCAACAGGATATCCTCTGCGTTTTGCAATAAATCCTGCGATCAACATAATGCTCAAACCCATCAAAATTCCAGGGATGTAACCGGCTAGAAACAATGCTGCTATTGATGTGCCGCCTGATACCAGAGAGAACACGATTAATGTATTGCTCGGTGGAATCAACAAGCCAGACGGGCAAGAGGTGATGTTAACCGCCGCTGAAAAGTGCTCGTCGTAGCCGTCTTTCTTTTGCAGGGGAGACATCGTGCCACCTACAGCTGCAGCAGAAGCAACGGCTGAGCCGGATATTGAACCGAACATCATATTTGCCATGACGTTAACATGGGCCAGTGAACCTGGTAAGCGTCCACCAAGTACTTTAGCGAAGTTAATTAAACGCAGTGCGATTCCGCCCTGGTTCATAATATTTCCCGCCAGAATAAAAAACGGGATAGCCAGCAAAGCAAAGTTATCTAAACCTGCCGCCATGCGTTGTGCAACAACCGCAATCGCAGGTTCTAAAGGTAGCCCCATCAAAATTGTTGCTAAAGATGAAAGTCCGATTGCAAAAGACACGGGTATACCCAATGTCAATAGCACCGCAAATGTTCCAAATAGGGTCAGTATGACTTGCCAATCCATCGTAGGGTCCTTGTATTAATCAAGTTTAGATTCGGTAGCTAAATTGCGACCACATATAAGTTGCTTCAAATGCTCGTAAGAAAATACGGCAGAATAAAAAATCATCAGAGCGCCGCTGACAGGTAGGCAGAGATAGATATAGCCCATTTGTAGGTTCAACGCTGGAGTGACTTGGCCTGTTGCCAATGTTTTTGACGCCAACTGTATACCGCCGTGAACGAGCACTACGTATGAAAACACTGCAATCGCTATTTGGATAAATAGCTGGTTGATGAGCTTTCGTTTGCCGCTCAGTTTCATTGTTAGTAAGTCAATAGCGAGATGACGCTTGAGACCTGTTGTGTAAGCAGCTCCAATTAGAGCGACCCACATAAAGAGGTAACGTGCTAATTCATCAGTAATCGTACTGGGTTTGCCAACGATGTAACGTGATATGACTTGCCACACTACGCAGAAAACCAGGAAGGTGGATAGAGATATAGTAAAGGCAGCTAGTCCTCTGTTAATAAAACCGACCAGTTTGTTCATGTTCAATCCCTTTAATAAAAGATGCCCACGCTCTAATAATTGGTATACCAAAGTGGGCTCATAGTTACGTATCTTAAATGTAAAACACGTGCTGTAATCGGAAGTGATTATAAGATTGTCAATATATTTTTCACGTGAGCCGCTTCACACTTGGATTGGTTGACCAATATTAATGGTTTTTATGTGATATTGGTCATTTAATTTGATATTTTGGTTTGACGGTTTGTGTGAATGTACTGATTATTGGTTGCAGAACAAACAAACCCTACACAAATGGTAAACCAATAATAAAACGGAGAATGCAATGAACATGCGTAAAACTCTAGTCTTCAGCCTTGTTGGAGCAGCACTGAGTCTTGGTAGTGTTACTTCTGCTTTTGCAGAGACTACTATCAAGTTAAGTCACAACCATCCACGCGATCACGCGGTACATAAAGCGATGACTCAGTTCGCTAAGGAAGTTAAAGAGTTAACTGATGGCGAGGTGAAAATCCGCATTTATCCAGATGCTCAGTTGGGTACACAACGTGAATCTATGGAGTTGATGCAAAATGGTGCGTTGGATATGGTTAAGAGCAATGCCGCAGAACTAGAAGCTTTTTCTCCTGCCTATTCCGCTTTCAACCTACCTTATCTGTTCAGAGATAAAGCGCATTATTACAGTGTTACAGACGGTGAGTTAGGGCGAGAAATTCTTGATTCTTCGGATAAAAGTGGCTTTATAGGTGTAACTTACTACGATGCAGGTGCGCGTAGTTTCTATACCTCCAAACCAATTAAAACCCCCGAAGATTTGAAAGGGTTAAAAGTTCGTGTTCAGCCTAGTCCTACAGCTATAGCTATGGTTCAGTCTCTTGGTGGTAGCCCAACCCCTCTGGCATACGGTGAGCTTTATACCGCTTTGCAGCAAGGCGTAGTCGATGCGGCAGAAAACAATATTCCATCGTTTAGCCTAAGTCGCCATAGTGAAGTATCAAAATACTACAGTTTAGATGAGCATACTATGGTTCCTGATGTTCTTGTTATTTCAACTAAAACATATGACAAGTTGACCGTAGAGCAGCAGGAAGCACTAATGAAAGCAGCCAAAGATTCATCTGAATTTATGAAGGAGCTTTGGGCAGAATCAGAAGCGAAAGAGCGTTCAAAAGCAGAAAGTATGGGGGTAACCTTTGTTCAGCCTGACAAGGCTGCTTTTGTCGCTGCCGTTCAACCAATGTACGCAGAGCTAGAGACCAGCAATCCTGAACTCAGCCAGTTGGTTAAACGTATCCAAGATGTGAAGTAACTCGTTACTGAATATCTTTATTACCTAAGGTGTTGTACACAATTTGCATTTAAGTAGGTTGACCAATTTTATTTGGTCGCTATTATGGTGAAAATAGTTATGGACGTATTGAAAAAGATCATCATGATGCCTTTTGAACCCAAACGACCTTACCAAGAAATAGGGTTGGTACTTAGAAAACAGCTTATTAATGGCCAATATAAGGTCGGAGATAGGCTTCCTCCAGAACGTGATATTGCTGAGCAGTTAGATGTAAGTCGAACGGTGGTTCGTGAAGCTATCATCATGCTGGAACTGGAGAACTTAGTAGAGGTAAAAAAAGGCTCTGGTGTATATGTCCTTAACATTCCAACCGATTCTGGTTCTCGTGAGAATGTCATTACTGATGATGTTGGTCCATTTGAGATGCTGCAGGCTAGGCAGTTGCTGGAAAGTAACATTGCTGAGTTTGCTGCCACTCAAGTTACTCCGGGGGACATCCTGAGAATGCGTGCGGCGCTCGATCTCGAGCGCCAAGAATTCGAAAGTGGTGCCGCTGTGAGTGAAGGAGACGCTAAGTTTCATATGTGTATTGCCCAAGCAACGCAGAATTCTGTCTTGGTCGATATGTTGAAACACTCGTGGGAACGTCGCGAAAGTAGCCCGATGTGGAAAAAGCTCCATACTCGTATTAAAGGCATAGACTATCGCGCGGAGTGGGTGGAGGATCACGCCAAAATACTTTCTGCTCTCCAGCGGAAAGACCCAATATCTGCCAAAAATGCAATGTGGCAACACCTTGAAAATGTTAAACAGTGTTTATTAGAGCTGTCTGACGTTGATGACCCGAATTTCGATGGTTACTTATTTAGTTCTAACCCCGTTGTATCTTTAGGGAATGTAAAACGATAAATAAGTTCTATCGAATCGTGGTTCGGTTTGGGCAACTTAATTAAATAGTTGTCTTTAATAAGTCGTTATAGCATTTAACTTAAAGCTCATTAGCTTTGAGGTGGTTAAGTGCGTCTTAAAAAAGGTGAGTGTCATGGAACAAACTTGGCGTTGGTATGGCCCAAGCGACCCTGTGTCTTTGGACGATATTAAACAAGCAGGCGCAACGGGAATTGTAACCGCATTGCATCATATTCCAAATGGAGATGTGTGGAGCAAAGAAGAAATCTTAAAGCGCAAAGCTATTTTGGACGAAAAAGGTTTCAACTGGTCAGTGGTCGAAAGTGTGCCAGTCCACGAGGAAATTAAAACCCGTTCTGGGAATTATGTCCAATGGATCGAGAACTACAAACAGTCGCTTACTAACCTAGCTGAATGTGGTATTGATACGGTGTGTTATAACTTCATGCCTGTGCTTGATTGGACTCGAACTGATTTGGAATATCAACTTCCTGACGGTTCGAGAGCGTTACGTTTTGATCAAATAGAGTTTGCGGCATTTGAACTCTTTATACTGAAACGTCCAGGAGCTGAATCTACATATACTGAACAAGAGCAAGCTCAAGCTAAAATGTGTTTTGAAAATATGACTCAGGCACAAATTGATAAGTTAACATCAAATATCATCGCTGGTTTACCTGGTGCAGAAGAGGGTTATACGTTAGACGAATTCCAAGCTCGTTTGGATACTTACAATGGCATTGATAAAGATAAGCTGCGGGAGCATATGGTATTATTCCTTCAGGAACTAATGCCAATTTGTGAACAATACGGCCTGAAATTAGCTGTTCATCCGGATGATCCTCCGCGCCCAATTCTTGGATTGCCTCGTATTGTTTCGACCATTGAAGATATTGAAGCGTTGACGACAGCGGTTCCAAGCATGATGAATGGTATTACGATGTGTACAGGTTCTTACGGTGTACGCGGAGACAACGATTTAGTGAATATGATTGAGACTTATGGCGATCGTATTTATTTTACTCACCTTCGCTCCACACTCAGAGAAGAAAGTAATCCAATGAGTTTTCATGAAGCAGCGCATTTGGATGGCGATGTAGATATGTACAACGTCATAAACGCGCTGCTCAAAGAGGAACATCGTCGTGAACAATCGGGAAATGTTCGCTTGATTCCAATGCGCCCCGATCACGGTCATCAAATGATTGATGATTTGAAAAAGCAAACTAACCCTGGGTATTCCTGTATTGGCCGTCTGAAAGGCTTAGCAGAAATTCGTGGAGTTGAATTAGCATTAAAACGAGCTTTTTATATGGATAAATAAGCTTCCCCCTAGCACTACTACTTTTACATTTTATATATTTACTATCTATTTTGCCGCCATTAGGCGGCTTTTTATTGCTAAATTTTAAATTAAGTACTTTATTTATTGGCTAGAAGGTGAATTTAAATTTATCCAAAATAAGGAAGTGCAATAGATAAAGAATCCTATTTACCTCGATATCTACAGTGTTATTACCAGTAACGGCAACATGATCAACCGATCCGAAATGTACTCCATAATTAAAGCTCTAAACAAGATTATGTAACGTGGTGGGAGAGCCAAGGCGATACTTGTTTCACTTTGCATTAGTAGTACGAAGCCTACTACCAATTTAACGTATATTCAATGGCTTATGTGTGGGGGCTGGTAATTGCTTGCTACTGCAATTTTGCACTTGATAATGGTGTGATAGAGATCTCGGTTATAGATTTATTTGTCAGTAATATTGGTTGACCAATTGTGCCGAAAGAATAATGAAAGTACAGAATTTGAATAGGAGATTTTATGACTGCCTTTTTGTACCCGCAAGAAACAATGACTCGTCGTGTTAAAGATATAAGCGGCATCTGGCGCTTCAAGCTTGATAAAAGCAATGAAGGTCATCATTGTAATTGGAAAGATGGCTTAACAGATACCATAGATATGGCGGTGCCATCTAGCTATAACGATATCTTTACTGAAAAAGAGATGCGTGATCACTGTGGAGATGTGTGGTACGAAACCGATGTTATTATCCCATCTGAATGGAAAAATAAAGATATCTTCGTTCGATTTGGCTCTGCTACGCATAAAGCTACGGTTTGGGTTAATGGTTTTGAAGTCATTAGCCATGTTGGCGGATACATGCCGTTTGCAGGTTTATTAAATGACTGTGTTGATTTTGATAATAAGAACAAGATTGTTGTTGTAGTAAACAACGAATTATCGCGCACTACTATTCCATGTGGGCATGTAGATGAATACGAAGATGGTGTCAGAGAGGTCAAACCTTGGTTTGACTTTTTCAACTACGCAGGTATTCATCGCCCTGTTAAACTAATGGCATTGCCGAAACATCGTTTGAGTGACATCACGGTGGTCACTGATTTTGAGGGTAAATTAGGTAAAGTTGATTACACGTTAGAAGCCAACCTACCTGAAGATGCTCAAATAATCGTAAAACTTTATGATGAAAACGGAACACAAGTTGCTGAAAATATCGGTGCAAAAGGTCAGCTTCGAGTGGAAAATGTACACTTGTGGCAACCAGGCAAAGGTTATCTGTACACATTAGAAACGTCAATTAAGATAGACGATGCAATTGTTGACCAATACCCTTTAGAAATTGGCATCCGTACAGTGAAAGTTGAGGGTACCAAATTCCTAATCAACAATGAACCATTCTACTTTAAAGGCTTCGGTAAGCATGAAGACTCTGAACACAGAGGGCGAGGTTACGATCCGGTCGTTAACTTACGTGATATGGAGCTAATGGATTGGATTAACGCAAACTCAATGCGTACTTCACACTACCCCTACGCAGAAGAGTTTATGCAGTTAGCTAACCGACGTGGTTTGGTTGTAATTGATGAAACCCCAGCGGTCGGACAGTGGGATATGATGTTGACTGGCGGCGGGATCGCAGGTGCGGGGGCTGGTGGTAAAGCAGCTGTGGAAAAGGTTGAATTCTTCTCTAATGAGGACGTCTTCACTGAAGGTATGGCCGCTCATAAGCATGCAATAGAAGAGTTGTTCAAACGTGACAAAAACCATCCTTGTGTTGTGCTTTGGTCACTGTCTAACGAACCTGATACATCGCAAAAACGTTCTGACGAATACTTCCGAGAGATTTTTGATTTTGCCCGTACGCTAGATCCACAAAGTCGTCCACTGACGTTTGTCAATTTCATGAAAGCCCTTTATGGTGACTGCCATGCTCATAAACATGTTGATGTAATCTGTCTAAATCGTTACTACGGTTGGTACTTCATGTCAGGACTCGAGATGCGTGATTCTGGTAAAGCTTTTGCGAAAGAACTCGCTGGTTGGGCTACAGAGGGCAAACCAATCATAATTACTGAGTACGGTGCAGATACAACGGCGGGTGTACACAAACTACCAAGCGTTCAATGGTCTGAAGAATACCAAGTTGAATACTTAGATCAGCAGCACTTTGCGTTTGACAGTTGTGAAGCGGTAGTGGGAGAACAAATGTGGAACTTTGCCGATTTCCAAACTTGGGAAGGTATCATTCGTATGGATGGTAATAAAAAAGGTGCTTTCACCCGGAACCGCCAACCTAAGATGGCAGCCCACCATTTACGTAAACGTTGGGCAAATATTCCTGATTTCCAATTCAAGAAATAATCTAATACTTCAATGGGTGGTTATCATCCAGCTTGGCTTAGCTTGTAGTTAGACTCATGATCAATGCTCCCTTGATTTTTAGCTAAGGCAAAAAGGATAAATAACATGAGTAGGTACAGCTAAGCTTCTCACGTATTTTGAAGTTGTCAAAATCATACTATTTCTATTTAAGACGTTATAGAACAACGTGTTAAAGAAGTTGAACGGTGCGTTTATTCGTACTGTAGGTAGGGGCCAACTTCTTTAGAAATTGGCCGCTCATTCTTCTGGTTGACCAGTTGTTGTTTTTATAGCTTATTTCTTTTCGGGCGAATTATGAAAGGAGATTAATAGTGATGAACCTTAGAAAAAATGAGATTTTTATCACTATTTTTGTAAATAAATTGATGTTTGGTAGTTCAATTTGAGGTTTGTCATTCTTTTGGTTGACCAGTGTGTGTATATTTGAGTGCAACAACGAATTATTAAAAATACCTGCGCACAGAAAGCATTGGTGAACAAAAAGGATTTAGGATGAATAAACTCACAGTCTCAAATAAAGTTGGCTATGCACTCGGTGACTTAGCCAACTCGCTCACCTTTGGCCTGACATCAATGTTTTTATTAGCATACTATACTGATGTACTTGGTATATCCGCGGCGGCGGCGGGTACACTGTTTTTAGTTGCGCGTGTGTGGGATGCCATCAACGATCCTATGATGGGTACTTTGTGCGACAAATTATTTGCCAAACATAGCGGGGGTGAAAAATTCCGCCCGTTTCTTCTAAAAGGTAGCTGGCCTGTTATTGTAGCTTCTATCTTGGTTTTCTGGGTACCTGAAGGCCTGTCCGATGTACAAAAACTTATCTGGGCTTATGTAACTTACATTGTTTATGGTATGGCTTATACTTTCATCAACATTCCTTACGGATCGTTGGCGACTGTGATGACTAACGAGCCGTCTGAACGTGCAGCTCTGTCCGGAGCACGAGCTTTTGGCAGCCTGATGGGAATGGTTAGCTGTAACATTATTATGCCAGCACTGTTATCATTCTTTGCCGATGAACTGTCTAAAGCTTACCTATATGGTGTGGTAGCTTTGGGTGTGGTTTCTTTTATCTGCTACCTATGTGCATTTCGTATGACAGAGGAGCACATCCATCATGAAGCGACGGTAAATCAAGATATTTGTTTTAAAGATACTCTTAAAACCTTGGGTAAGAATGTACCATTTCTGTGTGTGAGTTTTGCGTCTATGCTCTTACTGACAGCTTTTCTTGGCCAGTCTAGCGTACTTTATTACTACTTGTCGCTTAACCTAGAAGGGGCTGTGTGGTTCATTTCCTTCACTGCGGGTGTGCAAGTAGTAGCAACGGTGTTACTTGCACCGAGTGCCGGAAAACTATCTGCCCGTTTTGGAACTAAAACTCTCATGTTGGTCGGTTTTGGTGGTGCGAGCATTGCCTCTTTGATCACCTTCGTGCTACCAACGAATCTGTATGGTGCGATTTTTTACTATGTGATTGGTATGCCACTTATGTTGCTGCCTAACATTTTGATTTGGGCTAATGTTGCAGACTGTATCGACCACAATTATAGAATTTCGGGTCAACGTCAAGAAGGTATTATTTACTCCAGTTATTCCTTCATGCGTAAAATGGGCCAGGCTATCGCTGGGTTCATTGCCGGAATGGGACTGAGTGTGGTTGGTTACGACGCTACATTGGATGTACAGGCAGAATCAACCTTATCCGGCATCAAAGCGTTTATGTTTGTTATGCCTGGTGTTGCAATGGCTGTATGTTTCTTGCTTTATTACTTCTTCTGGAATTTAAAGCCGATAACAGAAGAAGAAATTTCACAAAATACTTCTCATGAAACTGATGTTCAGTCGGTTAAAGTATGAATATGAAATAGTGTTACTGATAGTAATGGAGCAAGTACCTAACGCTGTCCTCCATTAGTAATGAGTTAAAACACTTACTCCGTTAGTCATAAGCATTGCAATGTAATCCCAACAGTAAACTCAAGCCAGATTCTACAAAGGTCTACTCTTCGAGCTAGGCCATTTATTAGTCATTCTTAAACCACCGTCTTGGGTGGTGACTATTGTAATTTGGGGGCTGTTTCCTGAGAGTGCGCTCATGTTAAAGGTTATTTTCTTATCCACAACAGTACGAACTATAAACTGAACTTCTACCGAACAACTGAACTTGGGTTCGTAAAATTCAAATAAATAAGATTAATGTTAATTAAGCCTTACGGTTGAGGTATTAAATCTGCTCCGCAAGGCGTAGTAATTAGTTAATCAAAGAGACTTTGTTAACCAACGAGGCCGGTAGGCGGGCAATTAGAATTTCCCCCTTGCGCACCGAATACAGAACTTCGCCTTGTCTCTTAATCACATCAACATCATCTTGACCTTCTAGGATAATGAAGTTGGCAGGTTTGCCTACTTCGATGCCGTAATTTTCGGCTATATTGAGTGTTTTGGCCCCGTTGTCGGTAATCAAATCCAGAGCTGTACTTAAATCTTCATAACCCATCATATGGCAGGAATGGAGACCGGAGTCCAATACACGAAGCAATTTGCCGTTGCCCAGTGAATACCAGGGATCCTGGATTGAGTCCTGCGCAAAACAGATGTTCATTCCCGCATCGCGAATCTCTTTGACCCGAGTAATACCTCGGCGTTTGGGATAGGTATCAAAACGTCCTTGCAAGTGGATGCTTTCGGTTGGGCAGGAAATAAAGTTAATCTTCGATTTCTTCAGCAGACGAAACAGTTTATAGCAGTAAGCGTTATTGTAGGAGTGCATGGCAGTAGTATGGCTGGCGGTTACGCGTTCTCCCATTCCTTTTTCCAGCGCCACGGTAGCCAGTACTTCTAGAAAACGTGATGCTTCATCATCGATTTCATCACAATGTACATCGACCAGCTTATTATGCTTTTCGGCCAAATCCATTAACCACTCTACCGACTTGACACCATATTCACGAGTGTATTCAAAATGTGGAATGCCGCCGATGACATCTGCACCATGTTCAATCGCTTTTTCCATCAGTTCTGTGCCGTTAGGGTAAGACAGAATTCCTTCTTGTGGAAAGGCTACAATTTGAAGGTCAATGTAGGGTGCCAATTGAGGTCGGAGATCATTGATTGCTCTAAGAGCGACTAAATCCGGGTCGGTGACATCGACGTGAGTCCTGATATGCTGGATACCATTCTCCAGTAATAGTTCGACGGTTTTCAGTACTCGTGTTTGCACGTCGTCGATACTTAACATAGGTTTTCTTTCCGACCAGCGTTCAATTCCCTCAAACAAAGTCCCACTCATGTTCCAATTCGGTTCACCGGCCGTCAGCACTGCATCCAAGTGAATGTGAGGCTCGACAAACGGGGCGCACAGCAAGTTACCTTTTGCATCAATGTCAGCCTGACCATCATAAATTATTCCATTTTGAGCGGTAATTACTTTAAACTTACCGCCTTCACATTCGAGAGAATAGTATCCTGTTTTTCCTCTTAGGCTGGCATTAATTATGATCATTTTTACTCCTTATAAAGTCTATTTAATTGGTCGATAGCAGCAATAGCAAATCCTTTGACAACACTAGACGTTCTACAATCTATGTGGTTTGGATACTTAATCTCGTTGAGCACTATTTAAATTTCGGCCAATGTGCAATTTAACTTTTCGCTAACTGATTGCTGAGTATATTTTGGTGAATGTTGCGCGTCACACTAGGGAACCTAAATGTTGTCTACATAATGCAACGCTGTTTCTAGCTTTCAATGCCCCACGTTTATCAACACCTCTAATATATTGATCCCCCTATATATAAAGAGAACTCAAACGTTATTAGGTAGTGTTAGCTGAGACACTGAAGACTACAAAATATTGTTTCGAACAAGTCCTCTCTTAACGTTAGTACAGAGTTTTCCAAACCGTCGAATATCATCAAAATTTGGAACGATCCCACGTGATATTATATGTTCCCAATAGGAAAGCTCTGACTCTACTAGTTCCATTAGTTTTTTAGGGCAACCAATACATTTACCTTCAATACCACACACAAATGTGTCAGGTTCATAGAGAGGTAGTTCTCGTTTAGCCTGATCAATAATTAGCTTCATAGCTAAGGTTCTGTTGGGTTTTATACTCATAGATATGATCTGTCACTTACTAATTATATTCAGTTGTTTTACGAATAGTTTAAAAGAGGGAGTGTTTAGAGTTATTAACGGTAGCCATGCAATCAGAGCGACACTAATTTAATTAAGGCCCATGTTTCTTCGATTGCATTGTCATATCATATTGATGTTTTTTGGCGCTTTATCTAGATAACGTTACTAATATATCGCGTTAGCAGTTTTAGCGTTTAATCGACATAGTTACCCATCGAGCTATCGATAGCTACCGTACTTCTGTGAAGACTCTCACTCACTGCAATAGATGAAACTGGTTTAGGTTGTCTGCACGACACCGTGTAACTTGAAAGCAGAGTGAACTTCCTTCTTTATTCGCTGTATCTGTTCAAGAAGCGTTGCAGTTCAGAGATCATTTTACAGGAGCCCACGAAGAATGGCGTTCTTTGATGAAGCTCTGTTGGTTCGATATCCAGAATATTCTGCAAGCCATTAACAGCGACTCCTCCAGCTTGTTCCGCTAGAAATGCTAATGGATTACACTCATACAAGAGTCGTAGTTTCCCAGTCGGGTAGTTGGCAAAACTTGGATAAATATATATGCCCCCAATAAGCATATTTCGATGGAAATCTGAAACTAGTGAACCTGTGTATCGTGAGATATATGGCCGCTGGCTTGTTTCATCGATATCCTGACAGTATTTGATGTACTGTTTTACACCATCCGGGAAATAGCGATAGTTACCTTCATTTACCGAATAAATATTGCCGTATTCTGGAATACGGATATTTTCATGCGAAAGACAAAACACTCCCAGAGAAGGGTCAAAGGTAAAGCCGTGAACACCGTTACCTGTGGTGTATACCAACATTGTAGAGGAACCGTAAATAATATAACCGGCAGCAACCTGCTTCGAACCAGGTTGAAGAAAATCTTCTAGTCTAGCCGGGGTCCCTTGTTCTGATATGCGTTCATAGATAGAGAAGATGGTTCCGACGCAGACATTGACGTCGATATTGGATGACCCATCCAGAGGATCCATCAGTACCACGTATTTGCCGTTCTGGTTCATCTCCTTGTTGAAAATAATCACTTCGTTATCTTCTTCACTTCCAACACCACAAACCTGATCACGCGCTTCCAAAGCTGATTTGAACTTCTCGTTGGCATACACATCCATCATTTTCTGTTCTTCGCCCTGAGCATTTGTGTTACCGACCGTCCCCAGAATATCCAGCAAACCAGCTTTATTCAGCTCTCGATTCACAACCTGAGCTGCCAGCTTAATTGAGCCTAGTAAACCGGACAATTCACCACTGGCGCTGGGAAAGTCGTGCTGTTTTTCAATGATAAACTCGTCGAGAGTTTTTATGCGCTTTGCCATGAAGTTCATTCGTCCTTAATCAATTTAGGTTGACATGCTGACAGTATTGGGTGAATTGGTCAACCAATTACTTAAGGTTAGAATAAAAGTTAGGCGAAATTTTAACTCATGGCTTGTTTAATCACGCTATCCAAATGTAAATTTCATCGAATAACCAATGCTTTATACCTATGGCATCTTTTCTTGATAGGCGATTTTACTTTAAATTGGAAAACCAATATGGCGATAAACGTCTGAAATAGGGAACGAATGCTTTGAATGAAATTCATGAAGAGGTTTCGTTGAGCAGTGATATGGCAACACAAATTGCGACAGCAGCGGAACAGCAGACACACGTAATAGGTGAGATTACGCAAAACATTACCTCAATTAAAGATGTAGCTGGTTAGCTTGTCATCAATACTCAAGATAGATAGCAAGAGTCAGCCAAGCTGAAACTACAAGTACGATAACTAACGAGTAGGCAACGTTTAAAATTTCGCAATGATAGTCAGTGTTAAAAACGGCGATGCTCAGGGCCTCGCCGTTTTTTAATATAGATATTGTTCCTGATGTGCATGAACAAGCCCGAAACAGAACAATCAGGAATAACTTGGGTTTGATAGTTGAAAAATTTAGACAGCAGTTCTAATCAACTTTTATCCAAAACCAAATTGTGAACATAATCAGCTAAATGTAAGCTGAACTGGTTAAATCGAATACTCCTCCTTCAAGAGTAAACGGTCACTCATACTAATTTGGAGCAAATTTACTGGACGCGGGACTATGGCAGGGACATAGAGATGCGCTGAGCAGTATCTTTCAGGACTGGAACAAACTCACTGATCATCCTATCTACCGTGGTCTTACTGGAGTGACAGCTTACATTCAGGGTTAATCGAAGCTTTCCGTTGCGGTTGAATACGGGAACTGCCACGGAACGTAGTCCCAGCTCTAGTTCCTGGTCATTGATGGCATACCCTTGTACGCGTACCTTGGCAATCTCTGCCTTTAGTTCACTAGGCGATGTCAGCGTGTTTGGTGTCAACTGGATAAGATTGGATTGCGCTAACAAATGATCTAACTCTTCTTCTGGAAGTGCAGAAAGCAGTACTCGTCCCATCGACGTTGCATACGCCGGAAGTCTGGCACCGATCTGTAAGTTAAAAGCCATCAGAGGACGGACGGGGATTCGGGCGATATAAACGATATTTTCTCCTTCAAGTACAGCTGCCGAGCTAGACTCACCAAGCTGTTGAGTGACCAATTCTAATTGGGTCGAGACTGTGCCTCCGACATCCAATGTCGACAGGTAGGAATACCCAAGTTCAAGAACCTTTGCTGTCAGGGAGAATCGATTGCCGTCGGTTTCAACGTAGCCGAGTTTTAGCATGGTCAGTAAGAAGCGTCTTGCTGATGCTCTGGACAGATCGTTTTTTTTGGCGACCTCTGTGAGGGTCATACTCATCGAATTAGGCTCGAATGAACGGATTACATTGAGTCCCTTAGCAAACGTAGTCAGAAAATCTTTATCAGAAGTGCTATGTTCCATCGTAATAGATCCAAAACCGAATAATTGTGCGATTATCGCACTATAGAAAAAGACAATCAATGTCTGTAAAGAAGGAAGAATGGTTGTCGTATCAATGAAAAAATCAGGCCTCGCCATGATCGTGGCGTGCCTGAATATTTCAAATCAACACATGTTCGATAGGAGTATTTTGCTAAACAATGCAGGATTTTCTACCGATGGGACGTGACCGATCTCATCGAGAATAATAGGTGCATTTGCTTCACTCAGGTCTGCCAGTTGCTGAAGTACCTGAGGAGGAGTCGCGACATCATCAGCGCCTCCAACCAAGACTAAATGCACAGCTTTGTTCAACGATTTCTGACGAAAATCGGTTTTTCCAAGCATTTCACATAGCAGCGCATAACTGCGGTTATCGCACTCAGTGAGTTGATGTTTCCAGACCTCAATCAGATCTGGTTGTTGTTGACAAGCCAGTTGGCCAAACCAGCGCGGTACTATTTGTTCCGCCATCAAGCCTAGCCCTTTGTCGCGTACATCTATGGAGCGGGCCTGCCAGTTTTCCGGTGTACCAATCACCGCGCCTGTGTTGGTTAGCACCGCAGAAATTACTCTCTCACTATGGTTGATCAGCAGTTGCTGTCCAATAACTCCACCAATGGATGTACCCACAAAATGAAAACGCTCTTCTCCGACTTGGTCGGCGAGCGCGAGCACTTCTCCTGCCAAGTCATCAGGCATGATTTCTATAGCATCTTCTGCCAACGCCTCACTTTTTCCATGACCGGGAAGATCCCAGGTCACAACTTTAAAGTTCTGGATGAGGTAGGGAAGAACTCCGTCCCAGACACTTTGATTCATGCCAAGAGGGTGCGCCAATATCAGCAGCGGTTTCCCTTCTTCTCCATGGCTATGGTAGCAGATAGTGCGACCTAGATAGCTCATATAACCCATGCGATCTCCTTGTTTAAGCTCTTTCGATAAGTGTCGCGATACCTTGTCCAACTCCAACGCACATCGTACATAGGGCATAACGTCCACCCGTTCGTTGTAATTGGTATGCGGCTGTCATCAGTAAACGGGCACCTGACATACCTAAAGGATGTCCTAATGCAATAGCGCCACCATTGGGATTGACGCGAGGATCATCGTCTTCGATTCCTAATTCCCTTAACACCGCGAGCCCTTGCGCTGCAAACGCTTCATTAAGCTCGATAACATCGATATCTTGAATGCTTATTCTGTGTTTCTCCAGCAGTTTTTTCACCGCTGGCACAGGGCCAATACCCATTACTCGAGGCTCCACGCCTGCTGTTGCCATACCCAATATTTTGGCTACTGGCGTTAGGCTATGTTGACTGACCGCGTCCTCACTGGCAACGAGCATGGCCGCTGCTCCGTCATTTACACCCGAGGCATTGCCTGCTGTTACGCTGCCACCGTTGCGGAATGGGGTTGGCAGCGAGGCGAGCTTTTCCAACGTGCTTGGTCGAGGGTGTTCATCGGTATCGAATATTAACGGTTCTTGGCGTTTGCGCTGAATTTCAATCGGGACGATTTCTTGTGCAAAAATTTGGTCCGCAATAGCTTGTTGCGCTTTTTTCTGTGATCGAAAAGCAAAAAGATCCTGATCTTCACGTGAAACATGATAGGTTTCAGCAACATTTTCCGCTGTCTCTGGCATGGAGTCGACACTGTATAATTGTTTCATTAATGGGTTAACGAAGCGCCAGCCAATCGTTGTGTCTTCAATTTGTTGGGTTCGGGTGAATGCGCTGTCGGCTTTACCCATCACATAAGGCGCACGTGACATCGATTCCACACCACCAGCCAGTACCAAATCCATTTCTCCCGCTTTGATAGCCCGGAAAGCCGTTCCGACTGCATCCATCCCTGAGCCACATAAGCGATTAATCGTGGTACCTGGAACGGATGTCGGTAAGCCTGCAAGCAGAGCTGACATACGTGCAACATTTCGATTGTCTTCGCCTGCTTGGTTGGCCGAACCCATGATGACTTCGTCAATTGCTGCAGGATCCATATTGGGTGCTTGTTCTAAGACAGCTTTAAAAATTTGGGCTGCAAGATCATCTGGGCGAACACTTGCAAGGGTACCACCGAAGCGACCGATAGCTGAACGTCGAGGGTTACAAAGGTAAACATTAGTCATAGCGGTACTCACTCTTGGTTGGCATGTTGGCGCTGAGTTCTTTCTTTTAACTCACGTAATACTTTTAGTTCTAAGCTACTTGGCGCTGGTGTCGTTTCTAGGTTATCGGAAAACTGAATTTCCCAGCCAGTCGCTTCTATGACATCTTCTTGAGTCACTCCAGGGTGCAGCGACACTACTATCAATTCCTTGATTGCAGGGTCAGGGCGAAGGATACATAAGTCTGTGATGACAACCGTCGGGCCTTTGCCGAGATTAGGGACGTTGTCTCTTGCCTTTCCATCGCGACCGAAGCCTACAGTGGTGATGAAATCAACATCTTTTACAAAGGTACGTTTTGAATGCTTCACTGTGATAAAGACTTCTTTTGCATTGGTGGCAATTTCTGGGGCACCACCACCGCCTGGTAAACGCACTTTTGGTTCGCGGTAATCACCAACCAGAGTCGTATTCAGGTTTGCAAAACGATCGATTTGTGCCGTACCTAAAAATCCTACGCTGACATGACCACCTTGTAACCAATAACGAAACATTTCAGGAACAGATACGGTGCTCAATGCCGAGTGACACAATTCACCGTCACCTATCGACAATGGCAAAACGTTTGGCTTGGTCTGCAACGTACCTGATTCATAAATAAGGGTAATATTCGGCGCATGAGTCAGTCGGGCAAGATTCGCGGCTTCACTTGGCAGGCCGATGCCGACAAAACAAGTCATGTTATCCGTTAGTGCACGAGCTGCGGTGATGCTCATCATCTCTGAAGACGTGTATTCAAAACTCATTATGCTTCTCCCTGTTCGAAAATGTTTTCCTGCACCCAAGCTTGGAAGCTTGTGCGGTCGCGTGATATGCCATCCCATTGTTTGTAGAAGCTGTTGTCGCGTTCATAGTAGCCCAAGGCATAGGAAGGCTTCGCACCTAAAGGAACGTGTGAAATAGCCGTGATTGCCCACGAAGGGAGAACGCAAGCGTTCACTGACGCATCAAGCTCATCAACAATTTCTTCGACCGTGACGATGCTACGTTTAGCAGCCAGGGCCGCTTCTTTTTGCACACCGAGTATGCCTTCGATCAGTACATTGCCTTTTTTATCGGCTTTTTGAGCGTGAATGACCGTCACGTCAGGTCTAATCGAAGGCACGGCAGCCAACTGTTCGTTGCTAAAAGGGCAGGTAATGAATTTGATCTGTTCATTAACTTTTGGCAGATCACTGCCGACATATCCACGTAGAACTGCGAGGGGCAATCCAGCTGCACCAGCTTCATAAGCGCATGCCATTGCCGCATGGCTATGCTCAAAGAGTTCCAATTGATGTGGCCAGCCTTTCTCTACAGCGTCTCGTAGTCGGTGCAAAGATCCTACTCCAGGGTTTCCTCCCCAAGAAAAGATCAACTTTTTCACACATCCTGCGCCAATTAACTGGTCATAGACCAAATCAGGCGTCATACGAATTAACGTTAAATCCCTTTTTTCCTGACGGATGATTTCATGCCCAGCTGCGAACGGGATGAGGTGGGTAAAACCTTCCATCGCGACAGTGTCGCCGTGGAAAATATGCTTGCTTATCGCTTCTTTGAGAGAAAGGAACTCAGCCATAACAATGTCTCCTTACTGATTATGTGTTTCACGTTGTTGTGCGATATACGCACTAATATTCACTATTCGTACGTAATGTTTGCTCAAAATATCAGCCGTCGTCAAGCGAAAAGAATAAAAAAGTTCGAATATAGTTTATCTTGTGCGTATATCGAACTTTTGGTGAGTGAATTCACCCAGAAAACTAGGGGTATAGAGTGGTTTCAAAACAGAAGTATTTGTGAGGTGAAGTGTGTAGAAAGTGGCATTTAAGCCACATAAACGTTTGATGAATCGGGCAAAAGGTACCTAACCCATTTAAGGGTTAGGAGTATCGGCCCGTTCTGCGGTTTTCAACTAGCTCTTCCAAGATTGTGTTCACTAGTCGCATTACCGCGTTGATGTTTTCTCCTCGTCGGCGAGAGGCGATGACTTGTGTTTTGATACTGGTATCTTGGAGCCGGACGTACTCAATACCTTCTCGGTTTAGTTTACGTACCTGTTCCGGAACCAATGTAAATCCCATCTCAGAAGCAACCAAGGAAAGTGCGGTTTGTAAGTCATTGACTTGTTGGCTGACATTGCTTCTTAAACCACGGTTATAAAATAGTCCCTGAGTAAAATGAGCAAATTGTGCGCCGGGACCAGTGGGGAACGTGATCATTGGAATTTTGGCCAATTCTTGTAAGGAAGGGTTACTTTTCCCTAACTCATGACCACTAGGAATTGCAGCTATTAACGGTTCTTCAAACAGCAGTTCCTGTTCGATTTCAGGGTCATCGATATGGACTCGGCCGAAGCCGATATCAATTTTTCCTGTTTTCAACGCTTCAATTTGGTCACGAGTTGTTAATTCATGTAACACGATTTCTAAATTTTTGTTTTTCCTTAGCCGTCTTACCATCAGTGGTAGCTGGCCGTAAAACACCGAAGGAACAAAGCCGATAGAAAATAATGTTTTGCGTTTTTTTGTTATCTGCTGCGTTCCTTCAATCGTCACCATCACTTTGTCGAGAATTTGTTTTGCATGAACTAAAAAGTACGCGCCGCCATCCGTCAACTCTAGTCCCCGGGGCTTACGAATAAACAACTGAACACCAACTATTTCCTCAAGTTGCTTTATCTGCCTAGTTAGCGGCGGTTGGGCAATACATAGCTTTTCTGCGGCTCTGGTGAGATTTCCTTCCTCAGCGACAGCGACAAAGTATCGCAGGTGTCTTAACTCCATCATACCTCCTGGGTATTGCTCACTACTTATTTGATATTTGTATCAGCTCACTATTACACATAACCTTCACCAAACAAATGATTCACATCTCATTTACATATTGTTTAACAAAGTTACTTGGAGCCTATATGTCAGCAACCATTCATTCCATTGAGGCGAGTCTGATTGATATCCCAACAATACGTCCGCACAAGCTTTCCGTTACAACCATGGGCGTACAAACGATGGTGATTGTGCGGATTAAAGATTCTGACGGATTCGAGGGGATCGGCGAAGCGACTACCATTGGCGGCTTAGCTTATGGCCCTGAAAGCCCTGAGAGTGTCAAACTGACCATTGATACTTACTTTGCACCTCACCTCATCGGGCAGCCGTCTCACAACATCAATACCTTAAAGGTAAGGCTCAATTCTGCCATCCGGGGTAACAACCTTGCGAAGTCGGCGATAGAAACCGCTTTGTTGGATTTACAAGGGAAGCGCTTAAACCTCTCAGTATCTGAATTACTTGGCGGGGCAGTCCATCAACATCTCCCAGTTCTGTGGACGTTAGCCAGTGGTAATACCAACCAAGATATCGATGAAGCACTGAGTTTAATAGACGCTCAGCGCCATTGTGATTTCAAACTCAAAATTGGTTCTGGAGCATTAAAAGATGACGTTAACCACGTCATTGCTATTAAACAGGCCGTGGGCGATTCGGCGAGTATTCGTGTCGATGTCAATCAGGCTTGGGATGAATCCAGCGCAGCTATTGCTATGGCGAAATTCACTGAAGCGGGTGTTGATTTGGTCGAACAGCCAACACCAATGAAAGACTTTGATGCTTTGGTTCGCTTGTCTCAGAAATTTTCCCTACCGATTCTAGCCGATGAATCAGTCGCAGACGCTAAGGATATGTATCACCTAGCGAAAGGCGGATTCGCAGGTGCAGTTGCTTTAAAAATCGCGAAAGCCGGTGGCCCAATCCAAGCCCTACAACAAGCACATGTTGCTCAAGCTGCAGGCATCGGATTATACGGTGGCACACTTCTAGAAGGCACGATTGGCACAGCTGCTTCTTTGCACGCTTGGTCAACACTAGAAACCTTGCATTGGGGAACGGAGATGTTTGGCCCGTTACTGATGAAGGATGACATCGTGACGAATCCACTCAACTTCCATCAGAACGGCGTCGATTTACCGACAGGCCCGGGCCTCGGTATCGAGATTGACGAAGATAAATTTGCCTATTACCGCCGAAGCTAATTTTACGGAGAACCCCTCATGTTATTCAAAGTAGAAATGATCGTGAAAATTCCACACTCACTGCCGGAAGATACGGTCGCTGAAATCAAAGCAAAAGAGAAGGCTTACTCACAACAACTTCAGCAATCTGGCAAGTGGCGACACTTGTGGCGCGTGGCAGGCAGCTACGCCAACGTCAGCATTTTTGACGTAAAGGATAACGCTGAACTGCAGGACCTAATAAGCCAGTTACCACTGTTCCCCTACATGGATATCAGTGTTTCCCCATTATGCCGTCACCCTTCGTCGATTCACGAAGATGACCGATAAGTTAATCAAGCAATGTTAACTCACTGAAGAAAAAAGAAAATAAAGCAAGGAGAAGCAATCATGAACGTTAAGACTATGCACACACCGGAAGTCCAGGAGCTACTAGAAAAAGTGGCGGGTTTCAATAACTCTGACGGTAATGAAAGGGTTAAAACCATCCTGCATCGCCTAATGCACGATGTTTACCAGATTATAGAAGATCTGGATATTACACCGGATGAATTATGGACAGCGGTGTATTACATCAACCAACTTGGTGCGAATGGCGAGGCAGCTTTGTTAGCTCCGGGCCTTGGTATCGACAAGTACTTAGATATTCGTTTGGACGAGGCGGATAAGCAAGCTGGTCTCTACGGCGGAACACCAAGAACGATTGAAGGCCCGCTATATGTAGCAGGTGCGCCGAAGAGTGAAGGTTTTGCTCGCATGGATGATGGCACCGACACAGAATCAGAAGTGATGCTACTGACCGGACAGGTTACGGATCAAGAAGGCAACCCGATTTGCAATGCAGTAGTAGATATTTGGCATGCAAACAGTATGGGAGCGTACTCTTACTTTGATAAATCCCAAAGTGACTACAATCTGCGCCGCCGAATCGAGACGGATGAAAACGGCCGCTACACCGCTCGCTCAATTATTCCGGCAGGTTACGGTTGCCCTCCTGAAGGCTCAACTCAGCAACTGCTTAACCAGTTAGGACGTCATGGTAACCGACCTGCACATATTCATTTCTTTATTTCTAAGCCGGGTTACAAGCACCTAACGACTCAGATCAACCTCGCTGGCGATGAATACACATATGATGATTTCGCTTTTGCAACCCTGGAAGAGTTGGTTGTTGAAGCGCAACGCATCGAAGATCCAGCTAAGGCTGACGCACTAGGCTTGGAAGGTCCATTCACTCAGGTTGAATTTGATATCCAGCTGGTCAGTACAGAAAAGTCAGAGCTTCAAGTTCGCCACTCCCGCCTTCGCGCTCTTGAGGGTCAACAGGCTTAACAAATTTCCCCTACTTATTGCCCTGTGCTAACCACCTCTATGTGGAGGTGGTTACAGCACCCCTGTACCCGAAACCAAGGATGCAAAAGGAATAAATATAATGAATAGCAAACTTAAGCAACTAGCAGACAACGTACGAAACGCCGTTGTTGCCGATCCAGACACCGGACGTTACCAGTGTGACCGTGGCATTTTTACCGACCGCGAACTGTTTGATCTGGAGATGAAGTACATCTTTGAAGGTAACTGGGTTTATCTTGCTCACGAAAGCCAAATTCCAAATCCAGGTGACTACTACTCTGTCACTGTCGGCAGACAGCCTGTTATCATCACTCGCACCAAAGACGGTGAATTAAAAGCCATCCTAAACACCTGTTCCCACCGTGGAGCCACTCTGTGCCGTAAGAAGCGCGGTAACAAGGCTTCTTTTACTTGTCCGTTTCACGGCTGGACTTTCCGCAACGATGGAAAACTCCTCAAGGCCAAAGACCAGAAAAAGGGTGGTTATCCGGAGCAGTTCAATACTGACGGTTCCCACGATCTGAAGCAGATGGCGAAGTTCGGCAACTATCGCGGATTTCTATTCGGTAGTTTGAGCGCCGATGTCCTTCCGTTAGAAGAGCACCTGGGTGAAACGACCAAAATCATCGATAACATTGTTGATCAGGCAGAAGATGGGTTGGAAATACTGCGCGGCAGTTCAACTTACACCTACGAAGGAAACTGGAAGTTAACGGCAGAGAATGGCGCTGATGGCTACCACGTGAGTTCAGTGCACTGGAACTACTTATCGACCATGGGCCAGAGAAACTATGAAAAAGGCGGCACTGAGGCAGTAGATGCGAAAAGCTGGTCAGCTGAAGGCGGTTTCTACTCATTTGAAAACGGCCACATGATGCTTTGGACCCGCTTATTGAACCCTGAAGTTCGTCCGGTTTTCGGCCAACTAGCGCGATTGGAAAAAACCTTTGGTGAGGCAAGAGCCGACTCTATCGTCCGCACTACCAAAAACCTCTGTCTATATCCGAATGTTTACCTGATGGATCAGTTCTCTACCCAAATCCGGGTGAGTCGTCCTATTGATGTGAACAAAACTGAAGTCACTATTTATGCCTTCGCACCAAAGAATGAACCAGCAGAATTACGTGCCAAGCGTATCCGCCAGTACGAAGATTTCTTCAATGTATCTGGCATGGGGACCCCGGATGATCTGGAAGAATTCCGCGCATGCCAGGACGGATATGAGGCAAGAGGTGCACGTTGGAATGACATGAGCCGTGGTGCCTCTCATTGGATGAATGGGCCTGATGACCATGCTAACCAGTTAGATATGAAGCCACTGATGAGTGGCACTAAACCAGAAGACGAAGGTTTGTATGTTAATCATCACCGCCACTGGCAGGACGAAATGCTAAGGGCTATTGAAGCTGAATCTGACCAAATTATTCCGGTACTTAACAAGGAGGCTGACGCATGAGCTTGAATTACCAAGATATAGAACAGTTTATCAACCGTGAAGCCCGCTACCTCGATGATAAAGAGTGGGATGACTGGCTAGAGTGTTATCACAAAGATGTGACTTACTGGATGCCAGCATGGGATGACGACGATCAGTTGACTGAGGATCCTCAGACTGAAATATCACTGATTTACTACCCGAACCGAGATGGTTTAGAAGACCGAGTTTACCGATTGAAGACGGAACGTTCTGGTGCAAGCTCGTTGCCAGAACCACGCACTAAACACTTCATCAGCGGGTTGGAGATCTTGTCCCATGAAGGGAATGAGTTGCAGCTGCGTTTCAATTGGCTGACTAAGTCTTATCGCTATAAGAAGACACAGGAATACTATGGTACTTCTTTTTACACCTTAGATATCAGCGCCGATGCCCCTCTGATTACATTCAAAAAAATCGTGCTGACTAACGACTGCATCAATCAGGCAGTTGATGTTTACCACTTGTAATGGATTGCGGGAGTATCAATATGACTTATAACATTGCACTCAATTTCGAAGATGGCGTCACCCGTGTCATTAACTGTAACGATGGCGAGACAGTTCTCGATGCGGCATACCGCGCACAATTAAACTTGCCTATGGACTGTTCAGACGGAGTTTGCGGTACGTGTAAGGGCACTTGCCGTCAAGGACAATACGATTTAGGCGAAGAGTATATCGACGAAGCGCTAACGGATGAAGAAGCTGAAAAAGGGCTTATCCTGACCTGTCAAATGGTGCCGTCCAGTGATTGTGTCGTCGAAATCCCAGCGGTTTCTTCAATGTGTAGCAAGGCCGCAAACAGTAGAGTTGCGGGAACCGTCGATGTGGTTAATCTCATTTCGCCGACTGCCATCGAGCTAAAAATAACCGCTCAAAGTGATATAGGCTTCCTTCCTGGGCAATACGTGAATATACAGGTCCCGGGCAGTAATGAAACCAGAGCCTATTCATTCAGCTCGCTACCTGGAAGTAGAGAATTGAGTTTCTTAATCCGAAATGTCCCGGGCGGTCTGATGAGCTCTTGGTTGGTCGGCAAAGCTAAGTCTAACGATACAGTCACATTAACTGGTCCAATGGGCGTGTTCTATTTACGTCCGGTTGAGCGTCCTGTCCTGATGCTTGCTGGTGGCACTGGATTAGCTCCATTCCTTTCTATGCTGGAATATCTAAAGGAGAAAGGGGGCGACCAACCGGTACATTTGATCTACGGCGTAACAAACGACGATGATCTGGTATGCGTATCTGTCTTGGAATCCTTTGCCGCCAGTATCCCTAACTTCAGTTTTAAAACGGTTGTCGCGAGTGAAGAAAGCGATCACCCGCGCAAAGGATACGTGACCAATCACATGGAAGACGCGCCTTTCAATGATGGTGATGTTGACGTCTACCTTTGCGGGCCACCACCAATGGTGAATGCGGTATTAGGACACTTCGAATCTCAGGGAATCAAACCGAATTCTTTCCATTACGAGAAATTCACTGCGAGCGTCACTCCCGCTTCTGAGGAGGCTGCATGAGTGCCCGTTTTATTAATAAGGTCATGATTGTCACCGGGGCTGCGCAAGGTATTGGTAAACGCGTAGCCGAACTGGCCGCGAGCGAAGGTGCAACGCTGGTTCTGGTCGATATCGCCGACTATGTGCATGGCGTGGCTTCGCAGCTGCAAGAGCAAGGATCGGAAGTACTCGCGCTTCAGGCTGACTTGGAAACATGGCAAGGCGCACAATCCGTTATGGAGAAAGCGTACGCACAATATGGTCGTATCGATATTCTCATCAACAATGTGGGCGGAACCATTTGGGCTCAGCCATTCGAATATTACCAACCAGAGCAAATCGAAAAGGAAGTGCAGCGGTCACTGTTTCCTACGCTTTGGTGTTGCCGGGCTGTGATTCCTTACATGTTGGAGCAAAAGGGTGGGGCTATCGTCAATATCTCATCCGTCGCTACCCGAGGATTGATGCGTGTTCCCTATGGCGCTTCTAAGGGAGGCGTCAATGCTCTGACAGTGAATATGGCATTCGAATATGCCGAGCGCGGGATCCGAATAAACGCCACAGCACCCGGAGGCACAGAAGCGCCAGCAAGGTTAACTCCACGCAACCGTGAACCCCAGCAGGAAAGGGAAAAAGGGTGGTATCAAACCCTTATAGACCAGACGAATGACACCAGCTTTATGCATCGTTATGGAACGCTCGATGAGCAGGCTGAACCAATCCTGTTTTTGGCATCTGATGCAGCTGGTTACATCACTGGAACAGTGCTTCCTGTGGCAGGAGGAGATTTAGGTTAGTAAAGAAAAGGAACAGGTTTTAATAACGTAAAAACACAAAATAAAGAACATGCAAGGAGAGCACAATGAACAACGAATTCCAGCATCTTACCAACTCAAAAGGGGTAGCTGCGTATGAGTAACATTAATGTAAATGAAGCTGTCGACAACGCGAAATTTAACCAATTCCATTGGAAAGTACTCTTTTGGTGTACTTTGATTATCATTTTTGACGGCTATGACCTTGTTATTTATGGCGTTGTTTTGCCTAAATTAATGAGTCAGTGGAACCTCGACCCTTATGTTGCAGGCATGCTGGGAAGCGCCGCATTGTTTGGTATGATGTTCGGCGCAATGGGTTTCGGCATGTTATCGGACAAGCTTGGCAGGAAAAAGACCATACTGATGTGTGTGGTACTGTTTAGTGCCGTTAGCGCGATTAATGGCTTAGCTAGCACACCATGGCAGTTCGGTATTCTGCGTTTTATTGCTGGGTTGGGTATAGGTGGCGTGATGCCTAACGTCGTTTCACTCATGACAGAATACTCGCCGAAAAAAAGCCGAAGTACATTAGTGGCGTTGATGTTTTCTGGTTATGCTGTCGGCGGGATGATGTCAGCAGGGTTGGGGATTTGGATTGTACCTCGCTTCGGATGGGAAATTATGTTCTTCCTTGCAGCGGTCCCTCTAGCGCTGCTTCCGCTGATGATTAAATATTTACCGGAATCGCTGACATTCCTAATTACGCAGAATCGTGAGCAAGAAGCCCGAGAGCTACTCGCTAAGGTAGAGCCTAGCTGCGATATTAATCAGGACTCAGTACTCGTTGTCTCATCAGCTGAAAAGGCACAAGCACCGGTATTAGAACTATTTCGTGACGGACGAATGTTTAGCACCCTGATGTTTTGGACGGCATTTTTCTGTTGTTTACTGATGGTTTACGCACTAGGTTCTTGGCTGCCAAAACTTATGTCCGTGGCTGGCTATGGATTAAGTTCAAGCCTGATGTTCTTAATGATCCTCAATGTTGGTGCGATTATCGGAGCCGTTGGTGGCGGATGGCTTGCGGATAGATTCTCTTTACGCTCTGTACTGGTATGTTTCTTTATTCTTGGCTCTGTTTCGCTGGTCATGCTTGGCTACAACAATCCAACTTGGGTGCTTTATACGCTTGTAGGTATCGCTGGTGCTGCAACGATCGGTTCGCAGATTCTGCTGTATGCCTATGTGGCTCAATACTACCCAACAAACATCCGCTCTACAGGCTTAGGCTGGGCATCTGGCGTTGGTCGAAATGGCGCTATTTTTGGTCCTATGGTGGGCGGCACACTTTTAGCTATGGCTCTTCCTCACCAAGTGAACTTCCTGGTCCTTGCTGTTCCTGGGATCATCGCTACTATTTCTATGATTTTAGTTGACCGTAACTTTAGTAGTAAGCCACTCTCAGTAGAGGTTTGATTAGCAAACTTAACCCGGCACGCTAATGTGTCGGGATTTTTTAGTTTGATGATAGTGACCTACGTGCTTTTCAGCTTCTTTGGCCCTTACTTCTCAACGGTAGTCTTCCTGCTTTAATAAACCTAAGACGATTAATTACCTTATTTGTGCTTTGAGCATGTCATAAGGTTCAAATAAAAATCGAACAATAAAAACTTATCCTAAAGCTAACAGTGAAAATCAAATTATAAAACAATTGTGTCCAGAAATGCGTTAAGAGGACTAGCTTCAGGATTCACCAAGTGCTGTCAAATGTGAACTAGTCTATGCCGTCAATCTACTGAGCATCAAGATGATAGGACGAATAGTTTTTAGTAAGAAAGTTTCTTACCAGATTTTTGAATCTAAAAACGTGATGTCACAAAAATATCAACTTATGGTTGTTTTAGACGATATCAACATATGGTTGGTTTTTAGGTAAGTTACTGATTAGAAAAGATGATGAAATATCACTTTATGGTTGTTTCATCAGAATTTGTTGTTACAACCATACCTTGAAAAAATGATCGACACCACTAGTTTTAGACACCAAGTCAAGAGCCTACAATTCACATAAAAAAGCAGGCCCTGAGTTTGGCCACAGTGCCTGCTTTTTAGTGCTAGGTAAATGTCTTTATTCGCTTGGAACCATGGTCTCTTTGAATTGACTTAACTCGACTTTGACTTGATCCATTAGCTTCAGAGCGTCGTCAAAATGATAGGTTGATACTGCTTCAGACAGAGCGTAGCTCAGTTCCGGATTAAGTTTTTCAAAACACGACTTATGCTTGGAATAATAAAATTCAGACTCTAAGTCGCACTCTTCAAGAAGCGCTGTCAGGTGGTTCACTTTAGACTCAAACTCCTCGACTGATTTGATATCACACTCGTGTTGAAGATGCGTGGTATCAACAAGCACAGGTTCTGGAAGCTCTGTGTACTTAGGAATTACTGATATACCGGAGTGGTCAATATCGAGTTTGATGGTAAACCAGAAATTGCTCCCTTTATCTAGCTCACTGTCGACACCAACATGACCGCCCATTAACTCTGCGAAGTGCTTAGAAATCGCAAGGCCAAGGCCAGTACCTCCGTATTTTCTGGTCGTTGAGGCGTCTGCCTGCTGGTAGCTGTCAAATACGACGGCCTGATCGTGTTCAGATAAACCAATCCCCGTATCCATGACACTAAATAGCAGGTGAATATGGTTTTCACTTCTTTGCACGACACTGACTGCGATGGTTACATCTCCTCCTTTAGAAAACTTGATGGCGTTACTCACATAGTTCAGGAGGATTTGCTTAATACGAAGTTGATCGCCAACGACCTGAGGAATGGACTGATCAACTTTAGTCATAAGATGAACATCGTTTTTTCTGGATTTGTGCTCAACAAGGTCGTGCACATCCTGAATTGTCGCTCGGATGTCGAATGGGACCTTCTCAATATCAACCTTATTTGCTTCAAGCTTAGAAAGGTCCAGAATGTCGTTAATCAGTGTCAGCAAGTGCTTGCCTGACTTATCGATTTTCAGCAGGTTATCTTTTTGTTCAGACGTGAGGTCCGAATTTAACAGTATGTGAGATAACCCGAGAATCGAATTCATCGGCGTGCGGATTTCATGGCTGACATTTGAAATAAACTGGCTCTTGGCTAGGTTAGCATGTTCAGCCGATAATTTTGCCTCAGTCAGTTCGGAAGTGAGCCTATCCAACTTGCCACCCATGTTGATGATCGCGTTTGCTGTTTCGTTGAGCTCTTTTAAACGGAAGCCTTCATGAGCTAAGTTAAAATCACCCAGCCCGACTCGATTGACCATGCTCTGGATCTGAGTTAAAGGCTTGGCAATAAATTCACTCATCTTCTTGGACGAACGCCAGATGAGGATGAAGAACAAGGTGTAGAATGCCACTAAACCGAAGATCAGAATGTAACCAATGTTTTGGTACTTTTGTTCTAGCGCACGAGAAGTCGCGTACATTTCCTTCTCACCAACAATCATCAGTAAGCGCCACTGAGTTTCTGGTATGGTCGACCACGATAGCAGTTTATTTTCACCATTCAGTTTGAGCTGCATAAGCCCATTGGTGTTCTTGAGTAAACGCATGCTCAAGTCAGCGGTGTCATCACGTTTATACAGGTTAAACGCGTCAGGCTTAAAAATCTCTTTCGTGATTGCTTGCTGGTAGCTGTGCTCAGTGAGTTCTTTCAAGCCAAAATCGTGTTCGCCTTGTGGTGGCAAAGCCATGATTGTGCCGTTACTACTCGCTAGAACAGCGTAGCCGCCCCAAGGAATGGCAAGATTTTGAATGCTCTCTATAATGTCACTGACTTTGATATCAAGCCCGACAACACCTTCAAGAAAGCCTTGGTTGTAGACGGGAGCGATAGCCGATGCCATCCAGCCGTGACCCGCAGGATCAATGTAAACATCTGTCCAAACTGTCTTTTGATCAGGATTGTTTTCAGCGTTTGCCAGGTAGTAAAAGTTGTACTCCGGAATGTCCATTTTGGGAGGGTACTGATCGACAGTAGAAAACCACGGGTAGATTCGGTTGTATGAATCCCAGGAATTAAAGTAAATCGACGCAACCAAATCGCTGTTGTTTTCGATTTGTTTCATAAGTGGATCGAGGTGAGCAAGTTTATACACCTTCTCCCAGTCTTTCTCCGCGGTTAGGCCAGAGTAGAAAGAAGCAGAGCCCCCTAAATCTTGTTTAGAATACAAGACGCCATCTTCGCTCACCGCAAGGTTAGATTTTTCAGAGCGGTCAATGGCGTGTTCTTCTGATAAAACACGTTCGGTTTCGTTTCTGTATACGGTGGTTAAACTTTCTATTGAGAGCAATTTTTCTCGAATGATTGCCGCTTCTCTGTCCGATGAAATTTTCAATTCTTCATTTACTTGTGTGTAAATGTATTCCATGTTGTCGGTACTGATAAAGTGGTTACTTATCAAGTAAACGGCAATAAGAACCGATTCCACCAGAATAAGTGGAATGATTCCGGTTTTGACCATTGAACGCCACACCCACGATTGCGTGGTGATTTTCTTGTCTTTCATGTTTGTCCCAGAAACGGCTATAAGAACTCGTCTTATCTAATTAGTGTATTCTTGTGCGATGGCATTGAATTCGTCTGCAATTTCAGCGAAGGCTTCAGTGATAGCAGGATCAAACTGAGTGCCTTTGCCTGACACAATGATATTCACTGCGTCTGAATGCGAAAAAGCAGGTTTGTAAACTCGTTTGCTGATGAGCGCATCATAGACGTCGGCTATCGCCATGAGTCGGGCAGACAACGGAATTTGCTCACCAGCTAGACCTAATGGGTATCCTTCACCATCCCAGCGTTCGTGATGCGAGTAGGCGATCTCTTTTGCGACCGTCAAGAACTTCATGGGCTGGCCGCATACTTTTTCTGCGTTTTTAATCGCGTCATAACCGATGGTGGTATGAGTTTTCATCACCCGAAACTCATCGTCAGTCAGGGAGCCTTCTTTTTGCAAGATATTGTCTGGAATACCTATTTTTCCGATGTCGTGCAGCGGCGCTGATTTATATAACAGGGCAATAAAGTCATCGGTTAGCTCTGAAACATAACGCGAGTTTTGGCGTAATTGCTCTGCTAAACGTTTTATGTAAGCTTGAGTACGTTTAATGTGGTTACCCGTTTCGTTATCGCGGGTTTCGGCTAACGAAATCATGGCATAAAAGGCAACATCCTGAATTGCGTGGAGCTGTTCTTTTTGGCGCAAAGCTTCGTTGGTTCGTCTTTCAACCTCTTGCTCAAGTATCTGATTTTTACCTTTTAAAGTATCAGAAGCTATTTTGAGCGTCACATGACTGTTAACACGTGCCTTCACGACCTCTGGGTTAATCGGTTTGGTTATGTAATCAACAGCACCCAATTTTAGCCCTTTTTGTTCATCGACTCTTTCAGCTTTCGCTGTGAGGAATATTATCGGGATATCACTGGTTGCAGGGTTTGATTTGAGTTTCTCACATACCTGATAACCGTCTATTTCCGGCATCATGATGTCGAGCAAAATTAAATCGGGTTTCGCCGTTTCTACAAGCGCTAGTCCACGCTCTCCACTGTTTGCCCCTTTTACCTTGTAGTCATCTTTAAGTAATTGGTACATCAGCGTGAGGTTCTCGGGGATATCGTCGATAACCAATACAGTTGGCTTGGATGAAGAAAAATTAAACATCCTTTCTCCTTTTGGCAGCAATAAGGCAAATGATGATTTAGTGCTTATTCTTATGTGTCATAAATCACTTCATGACGATGCACTATTATTTTTAGTATTAGTTATAACTAAAGTAGCACAAGTCGTTGTTACATATAGTGATGACCTTCAACTTGTAGTGATCTCCATTCCAAATTTGCCTAGATACATCATTTAGAAACATGGATTTGTTTTCTAACATTACTGCTGCGGATAAGTCGTAAAGAGGTTATCGACTTCATCAATTGTCATATTTGAAATGTATAAAAGAGAACTTTTATACTCTCGTTTAGACACGTTACTTAAAGCACTTTGTTACTGAAATACGTCACATTTTTGCTTTGCGTGCTTGCATTTAGGTGTCTAACAAATGCCGTTTATTTTCGACTTTTTCAGTTGGTTTTGAACGCATTCGAGATGTTTTCATTTATTAAGACTTATACTTATGGCTAATAAGTAGTTGTTAATTGATCCATACCTTTCACCTATTTAGGTTGTGTAAAGATAAAGGAACATTCAATGAGTAAAGATAATGGTGGTATTCCTAAACACAGCGGAAAAGCCAACCCTATAGATACCGATTATCAAGTCGGTCAGGACAACGTCGTATTATCCGTCGGACCTTTTGGTTTAGATATTCATAACCGAGTGTTTGCAGTCTCTGGGTTAGCAATTGTGATATTCGTATTTGCTACCTTAATTTTCAGGGAACAAGTAGAGCCGATTTTTGTCCATATGCGATCCTGGCTAACCTCCAGCCTTGATTGGTTTTTCATCCTTTCCGGTAACATATTTGTTTTAGTTTGTATTGGTTTGGCCATCTCTCCACTGGGTAAAGTTAGGATAGGCGGGACGGAGGCTTTACCTGACTATAGTTACGCTGGCTGGCTGGCAATGCTGTTTGCCGCAGGTATGGGTATCGGGCTGGTATTCTTTGGTGTATCGGAGCCAATGTCTCACTTCAGTTCTTCGCTCGCAGGGCCTGTGCTGGAAAATGGAGTCCGAACAGATTGGGCACCTCTAGGCGGTGCTTTAGGTGATATCGAAGCGGCTCAGTCATTGGGTATGGCCGCAACGATTTATCATTGGGCTTTGCATCCATGGGCCATATACGCCTTGCTGGCATTGGGTCTCGCCATATTTTCGTATAACAAAGGTCTACCGCTGACGATGCGTTCGGTTTTTTACCCGGTTTTCGGTGAACGTATTTGGGGCTGGCCAGGGCATATTATTGATATTCTTGCGGTAGTAGCGACAGTATTTGGGCTTGCTACTTCATTGGGTTATGGCGCTTCTCAAGCAGCAACTGGTTTGAATTTTCTGTTTGGTGTACCGCTAACAGACACGACACAAATTGTCCTGATTATTGTTATCACCGCATTTGCGTTGATATCCGTACTTGCGGGATTGGACGGTGGTGTTAAACGACTTTCCGAAATTAACATGGTATTGGCGGCATTATTGCTGTTCTTTATTGTTATTGTTGGGCCAACCTTGTTTATCTTGACTGGCTTTTTCGACAACATTTTGTCGTATATGGAAAACTTCCCAGCATTGTCGATGCCATTTAATCGCGAAGACGTTAACTACTCTCAAGGCTGGACTTCATTTTACTGGGCTTGGTGGATTTCATGGTCGCCATTTGTTGGTATGTTTATCGCACGTGTATCGCGCGGACGTACCGTTCGTGAATTTATTTTCTGCGTACTCATTGTCCCTTCAACAGTCTGTGTTTTCTGGATGACGGCCTTTGGTGGAACAGCAATTAGCCAGTTTGTAAATGATGGTTATGAAGCCGTTAAAGATGCCGAGCTTCCGTTGAAGTTGTTTGAGATGCTGGAAGTTATGCCTTTATCAAGCATTACCTCTTTTGTAGGTATCATTCTGGTTGTGGTGTTCTTCATTACATCATCGGACTCGGGTTCGTTGGTTATCGACACTATTGCAGCTGGTGGTAAAGTCGATGCACCGACACCACAGCGCGTATTTTGGTGTACGTTTGAAGGCTTAGTGGCGATTGCATTATTGTTGGGTGGGGGGCTAGCCGCTGCGCAAGCGATGGCAGTGACGACTGGTTTCCCATTCACAATTGTCTTATTAATTGCCACATTCTCTCTGATATTAGGGTTAATGAATGAGCCAAGAGCCCAAAAGTAAGGGCACATTCATCCATTAAGCAAGGGGCGTATCCGCGAGGATACGCCCCTTTTCGTTGTTAAGAGGCCATTTAATTAGGCTCTCATCAAATTACTTTTGTCTGTTTTTCAATCACCTAATGTTGATCGAAGTCACACATATTGAATTTATGCATTATTAATAAATGTGTTACTAATTCATTGTTATGAATATTAGTAACTTAGAGGAAGTCTTATTATTGAGTCATGAGTTAAAATAATCACCTTTCTGTGTAAGGTTTCTGTCATATATAAGATTAGTGGAACTGATGTCACACTTATCGTTTGTTTGAATAATAATTCAAAAATAGTGACTTATTGTTTGAATGTTGTTCACTTGAATAAAAAGGAGTGGTTTCATATCTTGCTGAGCTCATTATCAAGTTAACGAATTAGGCTTAGAGTTTGTTCCGCTGTTTTCTTATTGTTTTTAGCCTCTTAGTTGGGGTTGGCTGTGCTAGCGCACAGTCTTCAGATCGTTTTATCTATGTTTTAGGAACAGGAGAAACGATAGATAAGGCTGTGATTGATGCAAAAAAACAATTAGCACTGAATATTTATAGCGAAATAGAAGTTCGTGAAAAGAGTTTGTTCACCAAAATCGACAACCAAGTATCGAGTTCATTTGAGCAAGAATCTTCGCTTCGTTCACTTCCAATAGAAATTTCAAACCTCGAACTGGTTACCTCTGAGTGCCAGAAAAACCTGTGTGAATACCGTTTTAAAATTGATCGCCTGGCGTGGTCGGAAAAACTCACACGCGAGTTAAACAACAGCTTTGACCTAGCTGAACTAAAGCTTGAGAATTTGGGTAATCGTTGGGTTGATTTCGAAAGATTTTCACAGGCAAACGATATCGTTGCGAAAAGTAACATTAATATGAAGCTTTTGAGCTCTCTTAGTGCGAAAGATGCAAAGGACTTAAGCCCACGGCATCACCATGTTCAGCAACAATTAGAACGCTCTACGCACCAATTTTCGATCTCATTCCGTTCTTCATCAGACGCATTTGCTGGCCAATTACTGAGTTTACTTTCGAACAATGCCATTTCTAGCCCTCAAGGCGCGATTTCGATTTTCATAAAGACTTCTGCTCGAAATGGCAGAGTTGGGGGCAATTTTGTTGTACGACAAAACGTACAGCTAAAAATCTTTGATGCAGCAGCACCCGGAGTGATGGTTGCTCAAAAATTGGTGACTGAATTAGGTGAGTCACCAAAAAGCTTGGCAGCAGCAACGAATGACGCTAGGCAAAAACTAATTAAAAAACTGACAAGTGAGTCTATCTATTCAATTTTTGATTGAAAGAATTAACACAATTAAAGGATAAAAAATGTTTAAGAAAACAGCAGTGGCTACTCTATTCGTTTCTGTGCTTGCAGGATGTTCTTCAATTCCAGGTATGGAATCAGCAACCGTAGACCGTAACGAAATGAGCACTCAACTAACAAAAACGTGTGCTGAGTTAGGTTCTGACTACACCCCAGTCTCTGTTGCAGTCGATCAAGTGTCAAAAATCATGGTGTCAATTCAAGAGCGCCAATGTTCTGTTTTCCAAGACTACCGTACGCTTGCAGATAAACACGCAGATGTTGCAGGTTTCCTAGCAATTAATGCAGACAAATCTGATGAAGACTTGCTAGTTGCAATGAATGCGTTTGATGAAGGCAAACCTGCGAACAAAAAGATCCGTCCGCAGGTTGAAGCTTACAAATCAGCATCAGACTCAATCTTTGATAAAAACGTTGAACTAGCTAAAGATATTGCGATTGAGACAGGTAAGATTGCTTATATTGCATCTCAAAATCCTAAATTACTTCTTGTAGAAACAACGGGTGGGGTTTTGAAGAACATTCCTCTTTTTGGATCATCTGATGATGAAAACGCAGAAGAAGAGGTTGCGCCTATCGCTGCAGCATACAACGAACTAAAAGCGCGTTCAGTACTGGCTTACGACGCTAACGAAATGATTTCTCTGGATCAAAATACAATCGATCAACTAGAGAACTTGGACAACGTTGTCGCGGAGCAAGTGAAGTCATAATGAAATATTCAAAGATCGCAACGTTGGTCGCTGCTGGTCTTGTGCTTGCTGGGTGTAATAGTACACCCAGTCAGCAGACTTACGCAGTAGAAAGCAACGCTGGCAACTCGTCACTTATCATTGGTAAATCCGCTTTTGATTTTGAAGACAGCGATATTGAAGTGCCAGCGTACTTTAATACCCAAGGGCTTCAGTTTTGTTCTTATGAAGCCAACGAAAAGGATACTCGTTGTCCTCTAGCCAAAAAGACCATTCGCCTTTACTTCGGTGATGTGAAAACGGATGTGAGTGAAAGCTTGCAAGGAAAGTCTGCGGATGTATTTAATTCTATGCACAGCAGTATTGGCCAGTTTGAAACCAAAGCACTTGAAAATACCCTTGAAACTCAGTTTGCAGGTGTAAACCGTTTCCGCATCCTTACCCGTGATACCAAATCAGTAAACGCGGCGTTAGAAGAAATTCTAGCGGATGAGGGTGCTGCCAATGTTGCTCAAAAGATGAGTAGTCGAGAAAAGCTTTCTACCGATTACATCATGAAAGTGGATGTACTCAAAACTGGTGACATGCTGTTTGGCTCGACGCAATCTCTGTTCCAAACGTCAATGGAAATGACGACAGGCGTTATCGACCCGTATACGCGTGAAAAACTCAGCTACCCAAATATCGGTAAAATTCGTGTTTCGAACTTCGATGTGCGTGACAAGAAGAGTTTTACCACCGTTATTGCCAACGGGGACTACTACCGCGGCTTCAACTACACCAGCAGTAAAGATGTTGACTCTGTCATGAATGAAATGGCATCTCGTGGATTCGATATCATGCTGACCCGTCTATTGAAAGAAATGCCAGCAACCGCACAGGTTCAGGGTATCAAAGGCGATCGAATCTCACTTGACCGTGGCCAAAATGCGGGTGTTTTACCAAATGAAACCATGGTGGTCTTTGAGTACAGCGCAGGGTTCGTAGAGCCGATTGGTGTTGCGACAGTCAACCCAAGCCAACAAAGCGCGCAGGGAAAAATTGTGCGTTGGAAAGACAGCGACCTCGCTGATCAAGTACGTGATGAGGCTGAAAATGGTATCTATCGTCCGGATCGTCAGCGTCGAATTTTTGCGGTTAGTGTCGGCGTCCCAATGGAATTCATGAAGGAACGCAGCACATGGGCACAAGAAGGCTAAGAACTGCTCTAGTCTTAGGTGGTTTGTTTTCCGCTACTCAAGTTAACGCTCTAGAACTTGATAAGAGCCAGTCGGCACTGGCTCTGATTGAGCAAGGTTGCGCCTATGGTCGTGGCTCGCTGGCTATTGAAGCGGCCAAAGCGGATGCACTTAACAATCTGCGTTTTTTCCTGAACGGTCAAGTTAGCATGTCGTTGTCAACCGATGATACCGAATTGCTAAACGATCAATTTAATCAGGCTACGCGCGACATGTTGGTTGAGGGTATTGATCAAGGTTTGATTAGTGCTGATTTCAGCCAGCCAGAGCTATTGGGGGACGATACTTGTGTTACCGCACGTGTAACCCCTCCGAAGAAAGATCCATCTTTGAGCGAAGATGACATCTCTTGGGATTCTGAGCCAACGGTTTCTGTGGTGGTTGTAGGAGAAGGCATTGCAAGCAAAGCTCGCGGTTTAAGCGCGCGTGAAGTAGCGGAGCAAGATGCGTTTCGCAGGGCTATTAGTCAGGTACTTGGAGTTATGGTTAAGTCCGGCTATTTGCAGCAGTCTTACTCCAGCATGTCGGCGAACTCAACCAGTGATGACTTCGACCTCCACGATGTAGCGGTGCAGTCGCTTTCGATGCAGTCACAAGGCATGATTACTGGATGGAGTGAAATCTCCAGTCAGACGAAGCCTAATGGTGTATTCACTATCACTTTAGATGTCTCTGTTGAGCGTCAGAAAGTGCAAGCGAAAATTGCTCAACTGATTAAGAGCTTAGGCCAGCCAGCTGTTTACGTAGATGCTAACCTTCCCGTAGTACGCTCTACTTTTTCTACCTCATTGGCAAATATGGGATTTGACCTTTCATCTGCGCCCGAGTTGGCAACGGTCATCCTCAAAGTGAATGAAACCAAGAAAGTGACGCCTTCTGGTTTACAGTTGGCGTTGTCAGCGCAAATGCAGGATCGTAGTGGGAATTTATACGGGGAGTGGCATAACGACCCAACCTTGATGACCCTGCCAAACAAAGAAGGCATGCTCAATGAGCTCGCTTCTGTTCACCTGGCTGTTGAGAAAAACAAAACTGCTTTAACACAGGCTTTGCATGGCGCTGTACAAAAAATGGCGATGCGTGGTGGTCCGGTTCGAGAACTTATCTTCACGCCAGCGGCGGCAGGAAAACAAGGGCAACTTTTCACGCTTATCAGCGCCATTAACGGCGTGTCGGATATCAAGATTGAAAGCCGCTCTGGCAGAGTTGTCGTTAAGCTTCGCTCTCTCAATAACGCCAATGATCTCGCGCAGTATATCGAACCAACTTTGCGCATCCATCAGCCCAATTACCCGTCAAAATTACGTGTCTTAAACGATTATCAAATTAACGTACTTTAGGACATTTAAAGGATTATTATGTTTAAAAAATCACTCCTTTCATTGGTACTTGCGAGTGCCTTTAGTACTGCACACGCAAGTGCAGATTTTGATCTTAATGATCTCGTCCCTGCAACGAATACTGCTGAAACACAGGCTGTGAATACTGATAGTGTCAAAGAGGTTGGAGACGTAGTCGTTGCGGCTGACCCTAAAGCAGCAGTGCTTGTTGCTCACCAAAGCTTGATTGAAGAAGAAGGCGACGGCGTCAAAATGATCGCTGTTGGCTCTGGCATTGGTATTCTGTCTACAGGCTCTGGTAGCTACGAAACGTACGAAAACCGTAATGCAACGCTACTTTCTAAACGCGCGGCGTACATGAAAGCGTTCCAAATTGCTAAAAAGCAACTGGTTGAGAACATGGAAGGCATGAGCAATATGTGTGCGACTGCCATCAACGAAACCATGGATATTATCGATACCGCAACAGAAAGCACTGCGAATACAACAAGTATGATGAGTGATAACTGTGCTGAGTCAGTAAAGGGTGCGCTGGCTGGTTACGTAACTTTTGATGTCTTTGATGACCCAAGTGAGAACCTGGTTCGCGTTAGCTTAATTTCTACACCAAAAACTCGTGAACAAACCAAACGTAAAGTTGGTGCTATCACGCAAACTACTGAACCAAACATCATCTTCAAACAGATTATTGCCGAGCTCCAATCCGGTGTTTTACCTCCAGTTGGCGCGAAAGTCATTACCAATGCTGAAACTGGAGAGTCTTTTGTTCTAGGTTTTGGCTCTTCAATTATTCGCGATAACAAGAACAATGCCGTAAAACGCAAATTGCTTAATGTGTCTAAGTCTCAGGCACAGGCTAAAGCACGTAATGGTTTGATCGCCGTAATGCAAGGTGAACAAGTTTATTGGGAAGGTGGTTTCACTGAGAATCAGCTTGAGAAAAATGAACAGTTCGAATACGAACCAGATAGCATTAATCCAGCAGATGCGAAAGTGTTGGCAGAAACCCAGCACACTTTCCTAAACAACATTAAGAGTGCGGATTCATACAAGTCGTTTGCTTCGGGTAAAGTACCTGCAGGCGTTTCTGTGAAAACCTTCAAGAGCCATGATGGCGACTGGATGCTAGCGGTAGCGGTTTATGCGCCTTCTTTGGAAGCAGCAGCAAAACAAGCGGCAGCAGAAAACAAACAGCGTGTGCGAGAAGGCCAGACAGTAGGCACAAACCATAAGATCTCTACGACAGGTGGTTTGACTGATGGTGGCAACAATACTCAAGGCCCATCAGGCCAAGTGAGTAATGCGAATGATCTGTAACCACAGATACGCGTTAATGCTGGCGGGTTATATATGTCTGCCAGCCTTTGCTTCAGAACCGCAAACCTGGTCATTTAATGGCACTGATTATCGCGTTAGTGATCGTGATGCTGAAATTTCGGTCGTGGTGTCAAGAGAGCACGCACTGACAGCCAAGCAAATGAAATCGCTCTGTCGTAAAGGCTTAGGGCTGAGTTTGAGAAAGCAATATGAAGACAAGCTGGTTCAAGGAGAATGGATTAGCGAACGGCTTGATACCTGGCCGTTTGCGAACCTGACCTATGAGTTAACCAGTATACAGTTCTCATCGCTGGAGAAAGATCAGGCTTCATGCTCTGCGGTTATTAATGATACTGGGTATAAAACCAACCTTCAAACGACTGCGCTGAACTACGCCATTGCGTATTACCAGACCGAGCAATTTGCGAAGATAAAGCCAATTCTGCCGTTGTTAATGAAGGACTCCAGCGTCGCTATGGACGCGGCAGGGATCGTTAGCTTGCTGCTGGCTCAGTCAGACACCGATAAGGCGGATAGCTACTATCAACAGTATGTAGATAAGCATCTTATTACGCGAAATGAAGTGAAAATCTGGCTTGCTCAATGGAAGTATGACCAAGGTAATCTTGAAGAGAGCCAGTTGCTTGCGAAGTCTTGCAGCAGTAAGCAATGTGAACGTTTAGTGCTGGATATCGAAGAAACTCTATTTGAGCAACAAGCGGAAAGCGCAGGGGATCTCTCCTCTTACTTTTGATGAGAAAGATGACGGTAGCAAGAATGATGAAACTAAAATATTGCGCACTGACAATACTATTGAACCTAACTGTCACGATGCCAAGTCACGCCAACGACCCGTTCGCGGAACTCGACCAAGAGATAGAGCAGCTTACTGTTGACGACACGGCCGAGTTTGAGCAATGGTACGCAGCGCACATCAAAGAATTCAACCAGTGGCAACAAGCGTATTTAGCAGACTGGGACAGCAAACAAAAAGCATCCATTGAAAAATGGAGTGACAATAAAATCTCCTCACCAGAAGTTATTGTCGTTTACGACAAGAAACACGATGCGCGGACGGTTGTCGATTTGGAGAAAGGCGAAGTCACAGTAAGTTACCTGCCAAAGGATGAAACTGAAGCCAAAACAGGGAAGACTCAAGACGCCGACGTTGTTAATGCTGTGATCAAGAACAATGCCCAACTATGGGGAGAGGTTGGTGTACCGCAGCCTGCTGAAGCAAAGCCGACAACGGTTATTGTTGAAGAGGTGAAAGTTCAGGAAAAAACATTCGACCAAGTGAAGCAAGAAATTGAAAAACAGACAGAGCGCCAAATGAGTCAGTTAGACATGTTTGTCGCTCAAGGTTCTTCAGTTTTAAGTGAACAAAAGGCTGAACAACTTGTGTCTGAGCAAAAAAATGAGATGAATAAGCAAAAAGAAAAACGCATCGTAAAGATGAAACAAGTGCTTATTCAGCAGGAGCAAAAACTGAAAAAAGCTCCACGCAAAGTGGTGGCTTATACAGTGAAGATTCCGAAGTCATCTCTCTCTGACCGAGCAAACAAATATTTACCTGCAATAAAGGAAGAGGCGGAAAAACGTCAGTTAGCACCGGCTTTAGTGCTTGCGATCATGCATGAAGAATCTCACTTTAATCCAAAGGCGAAATCTCACGTACCAGCGTATGGGTTGATGCAAATTGTCCCAACTACAGCTGGGCATGATGTGAATAAGCTTTATCGTGGTAAAGACAAGCCAATGCGTGAAAATGATCTCTATGATCCAGCGGTCAATATTGAAACGGGCAGTGCCTATCTGAAGATTTTACAAAGCCGATATTTGAAGGGGATCAAAGACCCTAAAAGTGCAACGTACAGCATTATTGCAGCATACAACACAGGTTCTGGCAACGTTGCTAAAGCGTTTGGAGAGCGACGCGTATCCCGAGCAATAAAAAAGATTAATAGCATGAGTTCTGATGAAGTATATCAGCAACTAATCAAAAACTTACCTTACCAAGAGACGCGCAATTACCTTAAGAAGGTGAACGATAGAATGCAAACTTATCAAGCGCAGTCAAACTCAGTCATTTAAAAGGAATGGGGATGAAACATCATATTCTTACCGCGGCAATCGGTGCTCTGGTTTTATCGGGGTGTGCAAGCCAAAGTGCGCAAGTAGAAACAGCAAAAATTGAAACGAATACAGCAAACAATGTACCTAGCTGGGTTCTAAATCCGGCTTCGGCAAATGGCTTTGCGGCGTCAAACTGCGTGGAGTCATCAGGTAATTTTTCTATCGACCGTAATCACGCGGTTTCTTTAGCTCGTAATACACTCGCACAAAACTTAGATATCAAAGTGAGTGTGCTGGAGAAAAACTATCAAAAGATCAGTAGCTCTGTTGACGGACAATCTGCGGGCACTACTTTTGAACAGATCGCGAAACAGGTCTCGAATACTTCAATCCATCATAGTGAAGTAGAGCAGATCTCATTGGTTGAAATTGACGGTGCGAAGCAAGTATGTGCTTTGGTTGTCATGCCAGAAGTGGAATCCGAGAAACTGTTTAATAGTGCGTTAACAGTGTCGTCTATCGATCCAACCGATAAAGCGTCTCTTTATAAAGAGTTTGTTAGCCAGAAGACCACGAAACAATTAGAAGAGCAGGCAGAAGCGCTGTAAGTTGTTTGTGGCCTATTAAGAAAGCGAGCGTGGGGCTCGCTTTTATTCTCTATTTGATTGATTCTAGGTAGGAATAATTACAGCATTTTAACCGCAACTCCCGCAGTCTTAAAATTGCCTCGTCTCTTTTCCGTTTAGTCACGCGTAGTTAATTGGAACTTCACACCTTTATCAGGAAAAAACAAACATCATTTAAATAATTATTTGAAGTTAAATTGATTTTTTATACATGTGCAAAAGATCTTATATGCTCTTTGTTGAAATGCATGTAAAGTATCAGGTTATTGTTTTAGATTTTTCAATTTTTATGGCTTACAAGATGAAAATAAGTGTATTTTTTCCCACTTTATTGATGGCAGCGATGGGGATGCCTTCATACGCCGCTTTAGATGCGACTAAACCTACCGTTGAAAATATCGATGTGCAGGAAATGAGTTTGAAAAAAAAGGTCGCAATAGCTCGTTTTACCAATGAAACACGTGCATCTAACAGTTTTTTGCTGGATGAGAATGATGACCGAATTGGTAAGCAAGCAGCAGATATCCTCAGTGCTAGATTAACGTCAACTGGCAAGTTTTTGATGTTCGAACGTCAAGATAAAAATTACGTAGATTCAGAAGCGGCACTAAAAGGCCTTCAAGATAGTGGGGTTGCAGTTGATTACCTTATTGTCGGCTCTGTAAGCGAATTTGGTCGTTCTACAGAGAGCGATACTGGTCTATTTTCGCGAGCTAAGACTCAGAAAGCTTATGCCAAAGTCAACGTTCGTTTAATTGATACTTCAACAGGTCGAATTGTTGACTCAGTCGAAGGTGCAGGAGAAGCAACTACTTCTACGAAAAAGACATTCGGTTCTGGTACTGATGCAGGCTATGACCAATCCCTCACCGACAAGGCTTTGTCAGAAGCAATTTCTCAATTGATAACCAATTTAACACAGCAAATGACGGCTCAACCTTGGCGGTCTTATATTTTGTCAGTCGAAGATGGTTCATATTTGATTGCGGGTGGTGAATCACAAGGCCTGCATCAAGGTTTAGACCTAATGGTTTTTAAGCGTGGTAAACAAGTTAAAAACCCTCAGACAGGTGGTGTCGTAGAATTGCCAGGAAAAAAGGTAGCAACTCTCTCTGTTGACATGACTTACGGTGAAGATGAGTGGAATCAAATCAGTTTCACATCTTTAACCAGCGGTAAAATTTCTTCAGATCTTTCCAAATATTACGTGAGCGCAAAGTAGGTCGAAATTATGTACAAAAGTTTTTTCTTGATGATGTCTGCTTTACTACTTTCAGCCTGTGGGTCACCTGTAGTGAACCATCAAAGCGGTATTGTAGAAAACCAATCTATTTATATAGTTTCTGACGAGCTTGTAGGATATTCCGTTTCATTAGGTTCTTTAGATAATCATAAAATATCTCGTAGCGACCTATTGAGTAATAGCTTGAAAGTCGCGACGTCTGCGAACTCAGACTTTCAAAAGTCAGAAGTTATCCAAATAAAAGCGTTAATAGGAGAAAACCTGTTAGAGCTAAAAAATCCAAATGGGGATGTTATATACAGAAAGAAAATATATCTCTCTGCTGGCCAATCGATAACCATTAACTTATAGGACAACTCAGAATGCACAAGTTGTATAAATCCATTGTTGTGATGCTTTTTATTACTCTTACTGGATGTGCTCATCAAGTCTCAGAGTCGGGCTACTACTGGGGCACTTACTCAGATACTTATTATGCGTACCTAGAAAATCCGTCTAAAGAAACTGCAGAGCAACATTTCTCATCACTAACCGATATTGTAAAAGTTTCTGATGAGAAAGGTCTTAAGTGCCCTCCAGGAATCTACGCAGAAATGGCTTACATCAAGCAAAAGCAGGGAAATAATCAAGAAGCAAAAGACTTTTACAATCAGGAGCTTCAACTTTACCCAGAATCTAAGACATTCGTTGAAAAGCTATTTGTAAAAGGAAATTAGTAGTGAAAACTAAGTTAGTAAACATTTGTTCTGCATTGGTGCTCGTTTTTATGGTTTCAGGCTGTGTCACTACTCAATCAAAGCAGGAACTTTTTCCTAAAATGTACGAAGCTGAGCGCAACCACCAAAAGATTTTAATTGCTCCAATAATTAATGAAACGACTTCGGCTGAAGCTGCCGAATACCTAAATTCAACGCTGGCGGAGCCATTTGTAAACAAAGGCTATTATGTCTTGCCTGTACCGATTACCGCAGACATTTTTAAAGATATAGGTATTGTTGATGGGAAAGAGCTTCAAGGTGTTCCATTCAGTCGTTATAGAGACCAGTTCGGTGCGGATGTAGTGCTATTTATAACCATCTCAAACTGGGATACCAACTATTTAGTTGTAGCTGGTAACGTGGAAGTTGGCTTGAAATACGTAATGGTTTCTACAGAAACTTCGGAAATCGTATGGTCGTATCAAAATAACCTTGTGGTGGACACGAGTACGAGCAGTGGTAGCTTACTTGTAGATCTAATTGCTACGGCAATAGCTACAGCTGCAACAGATTACATTCCAATTGCTCGACAAGTAAATGAGATTACTACCCAATCTCTTCCTGTTGGTGAGTATCATCCTCGTTATGGTAAAGATATGAAAGACAACGTTATTCAAGATAAGGCTACTGCGGCATCAGATGCCTTTGTAAACTAAGTAACCAATCTAAAAGTTAAGTAAAAGATGTTCTCTCTTTTACTTAACTTTCTTCATATAGTCCTAAAGGTAATGAAAATTATTTTAGCTGATGTAGGGATTGCCCACGAAACCAAAATAATGGTGATTTGGTGAAAGTGCACACATTCTAAATTCTTTATGTTTAAGTCATTTCCATTCACAAATCCAGCAATTGCGAACCCAAAAGTAGTCGAGGTTGCGAGGAGTTGTTACACTCACGAGCTGCTAAAAAGGAGTAAGCTTACATGGCCAATGACCTGGATGACTACGACGTAAAAATTCTGCAGTTATTGCAAGATAATGGACGCCTGACAAATCAAGAGCTTAGTGAGTTGGTTGGGTTGTCAGCCTCGCAATGTTCCCGCCGTCGTATCACATTAGAAAACAATAGCCTCATACTTGGCTATCATGCTCGCTTGTCACCAAAAGCGCTAAAGCAGGAAGTGATAGCGATGATAGAGGTGAAACTGCTTAATCACGAAGCTGAGAAAACTCATAACTTCTTGAACTTTATCGATAATGAATCGCGTATTGTTGAAGTCTTTAAAACCACGGGAGATGCGGATTATCTGATAAAGTGCTTGGTCGCTGACCTGAACACGTTAAACGATTTGATCAACCGCATCTTCACTACTCAACTCATTTCCCATATTAAGACTTCCGTCGTGCTTGAGCGTGTAAAAGAGTACGGCACTACCCTCCAATCTTGATAAATGGTTGCACCAAAATAGCTCGCCCCCTGCGGGTTTGGTGCAATTAATTTTCAAACTATGCATGAAATCGTCATTTTTGTGTTTTTACTTGCACGATGTATTTGTTGTGTTATTAATAATGCACAAATTACGCATGTTGTTGTGCGAGGGCAGTGATCAAGGAATAGATTGATTGCTGGGGTGTAAGTGTTAGTTAAAGGATTAATAAAGTGTCAGAGGCGACAATGACGAACACAGGCCATAAGTGGTTTGAAGACGTGTTCGCTCTTTTTATGGGAACAAGCTTAGTATCGTTTGGCGTGTTGTTTTTAAAACAAGTGGGAATGGTGACAGGCGGCACTGCTGGACTATCTCTGTTCCTCAGCTACAACTTTCAATTAGAGTTTGGCACCATCTTCTTTTTGGTAAACCTACCGTTTTACTATTTGGCTATCCGTCGTATGGGTTGGTTGTTCTGCCTGAAAACCTTTACTGCAGTCGGTTTGGTCTCATTTATCACCAATACACAATCCAACTTTGTTGAAATCAGCAATGTGCACCCACTATATGGGGCGATTTTTGGCGGGTTTTTATTTGGTACTGGGTTTATCATCTTATTTCGTCACAAAGCCAGCTTGGGTGGCTTTAATATTCTAGCGTTATACCTTCAGGACAAAATTGGTTTACGCGCAGGCTGGTTCTTAATGGGCGTAGATGTGACAATTATGTTAGTGTCTCTATCCGTTGTCGGTTATGTCGAACTGGCTCTATCAATACTCTGTGGTGTCATATTGAACTTTATCATTGGTTTAAATCACCGTGCAGACCGTTATCAAGTTAATAATTAACAAGGAGAATTTCAGTGCTTAATCATGTAACAGCCTATGCCGGAGACCCAATATTGTCTCTGATGGAACAATTTATGGCGGATGAACGTTCTGAAAAAGTGAATTTAAGTATCGGCCTGTACTACGATGAAAATGGCAAAATTCCAACGCTACCATCTGTTGCAACTTCGCAGCAGCAGTTAGCCGCAGAAGAAAGTCAGCCTTGTATTTACTTGCCAATGGAAGGCTTAGCAGCATATCGTGCAGCGGTTCAAGCTCTTGTTTTTGGTGAAAGTCACCCTGCGCTGGAAGAAAAGCGAGTAGCGACGATTCAATCACTCGGTGGTTCTGGTGCGCTGATGATCGGTGCGGATTTCCTTAATCATTATTTTCCAAATTCGAAAGTGTGGGTGAGCAATCCTACATGGGAAAACCACAATGCCATTTTTGCGGGTGCTGGATTCGAAGTAGGTACTTACCCGTACTTTAACCCAGAAACGAAAATGCTCGATTTCGATGGCATGGTTTCAACGTTAAAAGAGCTTCCAGAGCAAAGCATTGTTCTGCTTCATCCTTGTTGTCATAACCCAACTGGCGTTGATCTTACCAATCAACAATGGGACAAAGTGATCGAAGTGGTTAAAGCACAAAAGCTGATCCCATTTTTCGATATGGCTTATCAAGGATATGGTGAAGGGATTGCTGAAGACGCTTACGTTATTCGTCAGATTTCTCTGGAAAAAGACGTAGTGAGCTTTGTAAGCAACTCATTTTCTAAAACTTTCTCACTTTACGGTGAGCGAGTTGGTGGTCTGTCTGTCGTATGTGGTAACGATGAAGAAGCATCCCGCGTGCTTGGGCAGTTAAAAGCGACGGTTCGCCGTAATTACTCAAGCCCGGCAAAACACGGCGCGGTTGTGGTTTCTAACGTGCTCAATACGGAAGAACTAAAAACTCAGTGGTTTGGCGAAGTAGAAGGCATGCGTAGCCGTATTCTGACGATGCGTGAAACCTTGCACGAACAGCTAAAAGCGTTACGTCCTGAAAAAGACTTCAGCTTTCTAATCAAACAAAAAGGCATGTTCAGCTACACGGGTTTCTCGCAAGCGACCGTTGAAAAGCTTCGTGAAGAGCACGGTATCTATCTGATTAACAGTGGCCGTATGTGTCTGGCTGGTCTGAACGAACAAAATGTTGCACGAGTTGCTGAAGCATTTTCTGCTGTTTAATAAGGCATTAGATTAAGAATATACACCCAAGTACTCTTAAGTTGCTTGGGTGTTTTTTTATGCTGTTAGAGAAGTGCATATTAGCCCCTGATACTCTTGCCTGAAAACAATTTAGATAGTTATCTCGGCCTTATGAAGTAATATTAATAAATCTATCAGCATCGATATAGCCAAAAAGAATAATTACTATTAGATTAAAAAGTCTAAAATTTTAGAGTTCAAAACCCTTCTCATATCGTTAAAAATCCATCTCTTTTAGGTCCGGTTTTATCGCTGTCTATTCGGGGCATACTTTAATGAATATCTTACTAACCTTTTGCAGCTAAAGGTGAATCTGACCAATTAGCCACCCTCGTTTGCTCCAACGGCTACTTTGGCTTGAAACTTTTGCATGCCATCCTATCGTGTTCTTTGCTTTATGAGAATTGAAGCGCTTCTCCTGCCTAGCACATCGTATGTTTACATTTAACCGTTTACGAGACGGTAAGTTTCATATTGTTATTACTATTTGATCTGATGCATATGCATATGGGTCACTACACTTTTACAAATGCTTAACAAATTAAATGGTTCAATGTCGAGCCATTTTAGTCACCACAAAACAAGGAAGAGCAGCTATGAACAAGACAATGCTTTTTGTTTTAATAAGTTCACTGTTGAGCACTGGCGCATGGGCTGGTCCGCCGGGAGAAAATACGCATGGTAGTACAACGATTTCGGTATCTGAGAGTATTCTAGGAGCGGATACATGCATAAATCCAGCCTCTGCCATGGCAAATGATTCTGATAGCGATGTATCAGCTGATGCTTTAGCTTACGCGATGTCCGAGGCTTCTTCATATATCGACATCAGTTATTCTGGAGGCGTGACTCTAGACTTAACAAGGCACGGAAACAATGGCGCTGTACATCAGGTCGAGTTAAACGCGAGTATGGGAAGTGGTACTCTTTTTGCCCAAGTGGCTGAGTCCGACACAGAAGGGGATTCAGAGGCTTCTGCTTATACTAGTGCAGAAGCGGAAGCCGCAGCTACGATGATTGCACAAGCCTACATGAGTGTATTCCAAGGTATTAATGAGGATATTGACCTCGTAGTAACAGAGATCACCATTAAGATTGGTACCGAAGCGACAGCATCAGCTGTTGCCGGAGTTGAAGGCTCAGCAGAGAGCGAAGCAGTCGCAGAGTCTGAAGCTAGTGCGGATGGCGATAGTTCTGCTTCTGCAAGTGCAACTGGCGGAGGTATATCGTCGAGTGGATCTTCATTCTACGTACAAGGAGCCAATATCGAAGAGTTTACAACACAACTGGGTGTTGCAAGCGGTACTGTATTCAATGTTCAGACTTCAGCTCTTGCGCAAGTATACGCTGACGCGATGGCAACATCATTCGTTTACGCCATGGCAGAAGCATCAGCTCAAGCACAGGCCGCTGGCAAGCTTACTTTTGAATGGGACTTACCTGTTTTAGGGGCAGGTTCGTTACCCATTGTAACCGCTTTTGACTCTGCGGCTGATGTCGCGCAACGAATAGCAGATGCCACTCAAGAGATCATTTCGTATGCGCAAGCTGCCGCTACCTCTTCTGCAAGCGCTTTAGGTGGTTCTTCCGTTAACATGAATATGATGGTTCATTATGAGAATTTACCTGGCACCGAAGATTTATTGGAAGTCGTGGGAGGTGGTAGCCTTGCTTTAGACTGTTCTCAAGCTTCGGCCAGTGCGACTGCAAGTGCAGAGGCTGAGACTGAAACCAATTAGTAGTTTGATTCATTAGCCTCAAATCGCTTTTATAAAGTAACCGCACAAAGTAACTGGTTAGGTTTTGTTTGAGGTATGACGAAAAGCAAAAAGCCACCCAATGGTTGCATGGGTGGCTTTATAATTACCAGATATCTCTATTCGCAACGTAAGTACGATGTAATGCTTTATTGATCTGAGGGTTGCTTACAAAGAACGAACTGCCCGCGAAGCCTGATCATAAAAACCTGATAAGGTGCGCATCATAGTGGCGATATCACTGAGCTGTTCATCCATGCCCACGCGTTTTATCACATCAACTAGAACCTGCTCCCTTACTTCTTTGTACTCGTTGCAGAATTTCTCACCGATTTCCGTAACGTTGTAAAAAGTGTCCTTACCCTGACGTGTACCGTCCACTAGTTTTAGTTTTACCAGCTTACGAACTGAATAGGAAACCGTGTGTAAGTCATCGATGTTAAGTGTAAAAGCGACATCAGAAATACGTTTTGGACGATTACGATGATAAATATTATGCACAACCATAATGTCTAAAGGGCTGAGTTCTGGCATACCTGAAGTTGTGCTGCATGATTGCATCCAGCGATGAAAAGCATTGTTCATCATCGTGAGTGCATATTCAAATTCACTAAGGCTGGTTCCTTCTTTACTCGCTAGATGTGAAGAGGAAACGATCGGCATTCTATGTTTATTCTCGTTGTTATCGCTCATCGATAATGTTCCTCATTTAGTTTTGCGTCATGCTCATTGGTAGCCAGGTTACCAGCTGAGGGAATAAGGTCACGATGATAACAGCCGCTAACAGGACAAAAAAGAACGGTAGTGCTGCTTTGGCAATGTATAAGATGTTTTTACCGGTTAAGCTTTGAATCACAAATAAGTTAAAGCCAACTGGTGGTGTGATTTGCGACATCTCAACAACCAATACGATATAAATACCAAACCAAAGTGGATCGATACCAGCCTGAACAACCATAGGTAGCACTACAGAGGTGGTTAGAACGACTACCGAAATACCATCTAGGAAACAGCCTAATATTACAAACAGTATGGTTAAGCAAATAATTAGCATGTACGGAGAAAGCTGCAGTAGCGCGATTTCTTCTGCCAACATACGAGGTAGCCCAATAAAGCCCATTGCTACAGTTAAGAACGCTGCACCGGCAAGAATGAATATAATCATGCACGACGTTTTTACTGCGCCCATTAAGCTTTGCTTAAATGTATCCCAATTCAGGGTACGGCTGGTAAGAGCGAGAATGAGTGAACCCAACACACCAAATGACGCAGCCTCAGTAGGAGTGGTGATACCAGCGTAAATAGAGCCTAATACAAAAATGACCAGAACAATTATTGGAACCAGTTTAAGTAGCCCGGCAAGTTTGTCTTTTAAACTGTAAACTATTTCGTTTTTTGGTGACTCTTGTGGATTGCGCAATGACCAAATTGCAGTATAACCAACAAACATCAGAAGCAGCATAATGCCTGGAATCGCGCCTGCGATGAATAATCGAGCAATGGAAACTTCGGCAGAAACGCCATAAACGATCAGAATGATCGAAGGCGGGATCAATAATCCCAGGGTCCCAGAACCAGCTAAAGTACCTATCGACATTTTGTCAGAGTAACCTTGTCGCTTTAACTCTGGTAGCGTCATTTTTCCAATCGTTGCGGCCGTTGCAGCTGAAGAGCCCGATACCGCAGCAAACATACCACAGCTCAAAATGTTTACATGCAATAGTGCGCCAGGTACTCGGTTAAGCCAGGGGGTTAAACCTTCAAATAAGTCTTTTGAAAGACGAGTACGGAACAGAATTTCCCCCATCCAAATGAATAGAGGTAAAGCTGCTAATGACCAATCTGATACTGCTCCCCAAGTAGAGGTGGCGTAGATAAGGCCAAAAGAGTCATTGCCCAGCATCAACATGCCAACAATGCCAACGGATATTAATGATAACGCGACCCATGTACCACTTGCTAACAGGGTAAAAAGAACAATAATCGAAATTATACCGATATAAATCTCGCTCATCGCGAAGCTCCTTCTTCAACCTTGTCCATTCTATCTTCATCCAGAACAATAGGTTCTGCTTCGGCAAGTTGTTCCTCTTCTGATTTAGGAATCATTTCTAGGCCTAAGAAATGACGAACGGTTGTATCAATGACAGAAATGGCAAAGATGGCACTACCTATGGCTACTGGAAGTTGAACGGCCCATAAAGGCATAGGGATATAGCCGTGAGTGACCTCTTCGAATAACCATGACTCCCAAACCATGTAACCTAGTTGATAGCTAAGGAAAACAACCAATACGGATGCCAATAAAAGAATAGAGCGTTCGACAATGATAAGCGCAGCTGGACTTAGCCTTTGTAGAAATAGGCTAACCCGAATGTGCGAACCACTACGAAAAGAGTAAGCTAGGGCTAAAAAGCTGGATGCGGCCAAGAGGTAACCAGCAATGTCACCGCTGGATGGAATGACTACGCCAAACCAGCGTCCTGTCACCCTAACGAGTATGGTAATACAGATAATGACAATACAGATGCCAGAAATTGCACCAGCAACACGATAGATGTTGTCGAGTATCCCTCTCATAGTCGAACTCCCTGTTCTGAACAAGGTCTGTTGCCTTCAAATATTCAACAGACCTTAATGATTATTGTTGGTAAGCTTTCAGTACGGCTTTACCAGTCTCACCAGTTTCCTCAATCCATTCCTGAGTCATGGTTTCACCAACCTTTTTCAGAGCTTCCATTAGTTCTGGAGTCGGCTGTGCTACGTTAATGCCTTTTTCAGCCAATTCTTTGGTTTTCTCTACGGTTTCTGTCTCCGCCATTTTCCAACCACGTTCTTCTGCGGTCTTCGCTACAGTTAAAAGCTCTGATTGAACCTCTTTTGGTAGTCGTTTAAATGCGCGTTTGTTGACTATCACCATGTTTTTAGGGATCCATGCCTGAACGTCGGTGTAGTTGCTCAAATAATCCCACGATTGGCTGTTTACGCCTGTAGAAGGGGAGGTGATCATCATATCAACGATACCAGTAGAGAAAGCTTGCGGAATTTCCACGTTCTCAACTGTTGTCGGAGTCGCATCCAGCAGAACGGCTAGGCGAGACTGAGTAGGGCTGTATGCACGCATTTTTGCCCCTTTAATATCGTCAACAGAGCTGATTTGCTTCTTACCGTAGATACCTTGAGGAGGCCAAGGCACAGAATAAAGTAGCATCATGCCTTCTTTATCCAGTTTCTTTTCGATAGTCGATTTTGATGCAGCGTACAGCGCTTTAGCTTGTTCGAAGTTTGTTGCCAAAAACGGAATATTATCCAGCTTATAAATTGGGTCGCTGTTGCCCAGGATACCGATAAATACTTCACCGATAGGAACTTGCTGGGTACGAACTGCGCGAGCAATTTCAGGGTGTTTGATCAGCGAGGAACCCGAATGGACAACTATTTCTAGTTCACCGTCAGTGGCTGATTTTACCTCATTAGCAAATTGAACGATGTTCTGCGTATGATAGGTTGCGTCCGGATAAGGTGTCGCCATATCCCAGCGTGTTGCTGCGTAACTAGAGCCAGTGGCCACAAGAGCAAGAGTGATCAGTGATTTCTTTAATAGTGGTTTTAGCATTGCCTACTCCTTAAAAGTATTTCCTTGGCGATGTGTATCACCTCAACTTGGTAGCCACTCACTTCTGCGTCTTTAACGCTCAATTGGTTTCCAGGTTGAAGTTAACTAAATTCCGATTTTCCACACAAAACTTCGTGTTACATCAAAAATCCATGAGTAATCGTTTTTCACAATAACGATAAATAAACAAATTGACAACATTTAAAAAGTAATTACGATTTAAATTGCATGCAAATTGTATTCAACGGTTGAAGTTTATCCGTTAATACTAAATAGAGTCTTAGGGAGAATACTCATGAAATTGAATTGCGATTTAGGTGAAAGCTACGGAAATTGGGTCACTGGCATGGACGATGAAGTGATGCCTTTTGTTGATATGGCAAACATCGCTTGTGGATTTCACGCCTCTGATCCGGATGTGATGGCAAAAACCATTCAGAGTGCTGTTAAGCACGGAGTTAGTATTGGTGCTCATCCAGGGTACGATGATAAAAAAGGATTCGGTCGTCGTTCAATCCCACATACTCATAACGAACTAAAAAATATTGTCGCCTATCAGGTCGGTGCGATGATAGGTATGTGTAAGCTGTATGGTGCAAAGGTTGAATACATTAAACCTCACGGTGCACTTTACAACGACATGATGAGCAATGAGGCGGTTTATCAGGCGATTGTAGAGAGTATCGCCCAGGCTGATTTTGGTGTTCCGTTAATGATTCTAGCCAAAGTGGATAACGAGAAATACCAAGCCATCGCGGATGCTGCGGGCGTTTCTTTGCTATTCGAAGCTTTTGCTGACCGTGCTTATACCAATGAAGGCACACTTTCATCTCGTAGTTTACCGGGTTCGGTTCACCATGACCCTCAGCTTATCATTAATCAGGTGGAACAACTGGTGACAAACGGAACAGTAACCACGATTGATGGTAATGAGCTGGCTTTGAAAGCAGATACCATCTGTGTTCATGGTGATAACCCAGAATCTATTAATACGGTTCAGCAATTACGTAAAGTGATTGACCGATGAAAGTAGAGGTTTCGCGTGTATCTGAGACCAGTCTCATTATCTATTTTGGGAACTCGATTGATTTAAAATTGATCGAGAAAATCGCGGCATTCAGTCATGCTGTGCAGGATAAATATCAGGGGAAGATAGTTGAAGTGATTCCCTCGTATACCTCTCTGTTAATTGAGTATCACCCTCTTCACGTGGATATTGAGGAGCTGACCCAGTGGTGCCAAAAACAGGCTGACAAAATGTTAAAAAGTAATGTTTTATCATCGTCGCCTAAAGTGGTGACTTTTCCTGTCTATTACCATCCTGAAGTCGCTCCTGATCTTGAACACCTAGCTCAGGCGCGTAATTTATCGGTTGAGCAAGTTATAGAGATTCACAGCCAGACAGAATATACCGTTTGTGCCATAGGTTTTGCTCCGGGTTTTGCGTTTCTCGGTTCAGTTGATTCCAGAATCGCTACCCCGCGCCATATTGAACCGAGGCTGAAGGTAGCAAAAGGTAGTGTCGGCATTGCCGATGAACAAACCGCTATTTATCCCTTAGAAACGCCGGGTGGGTGGCAGGTTATCGGTAACTGCCCGAGTGATCTCTTTAATTTTAATCATGATCCTATGATGCCGTTTGAGGTCGGTGACAAAATTCGTTTTGAGTCGATTACAAGAGATGAATTTTTGCAGCTAGGGGGCGTGATATGAGCGGATTACAAGTTATATCCCCGGGAATGTTAAGCCTTATTCAGGACAGGGGACGCTTTGGTGTCGCGCGTGACGGATTAAGTGCGGGTGGGCCTGCAGACCTTCATGCGTATTGCTGGGCGAATAAACTACTGGAGAATGCCAGTACTGCACCAGTATTAGAAATAACCATGGGTAATGCTTCATTTTTGGCGCTTGATGATGTGCTTATGTCTCTTACAGGAGCTGAAACCCATCCATCTATCGATGGCCAGCCTGTTGCAAACTGGCGTAGTTTTCTGCTCCGTAGAGGAGAGACCCTTAAACTTGGCTATGCTACATCGGGATTTCGTGCTTATTTGGCTGTGGCAGGTGGTTTTGATACACCAAAAGTTTTCGGCAGCAGTGCTACTGTCGTGCGTAATAAGCTTGGTGGTTTGAGTGAAAGTCAGGGCAGTGCTGTTCAGAAAGGTGATGTTCTACCAGTACCTAAATTAACCAACACTGATGTAAAAAATGAACTGGAATTCAACTGGGTACCAAGATTTTTTATTCCTAAATATACTGATGAAATCAGTTTGTCAGTGATTGAATCGTATCAGGGAACACTATTTACCAAAGAGGCAAAGCACGCATTTTACGCTAAACCATATTTGATCACTGACAAGTCTGACAGAATGGGTATTCGACTTTCCGGAGAGGCGGTTGACGCTGGAATGAGTGGGGTTATTTCTGAAGGCATCGCTTATGGTTCTATCCAGTTTCCGGCGAATGGCCAACCCATTATATTACTAAATGATCGGCAGACATTAGGTGGGTACCCAAAAATTGGTTGTGTATCTAAATTGAGTTTGATGAAATTGGCGCAGGCAAGGCCGGGCAGTTTGGTTCATTTTTATCGTGGCGATATTGACTACGAAACTAAAGCGTACAGCAAGTTCATTCACCACTTTTCTCTTTGAATAAGTCGTATTGAGTAGTTCGATTTTGCAATAACAATTATGCGGAACAAACAACAAACGGGAGGCTTATTGCTTCCCTTTTTTATTGCTTATTAATCAACGCGTTTGAATACTGCATGCTGCTTCTTATCTATTGCCGACCAACACTGCGTCGTGGAAATGCGGTCTGTGGCAACTTTGGTTTTGAGTTTCTAAAAGGACCTTGTTTTAGCAATTTCTATTTACCCTTAAGATGATTTATCCACTGGTTACCTCTTCCAGAAGCTGGGCTCGGTAAGCTCGCGGAGTGACTCCAAACCAAACCCGACAGGCGCGGTTAAATGTGGCTTGTTCTGAGTAGCCTAGTAGACCGCTAATTTGACTTAATTTTAGGTTCGGATCTTTCAAATACTTGGTCACGATAACTTGTCGCTCACTCACTAATATTTGCTCGTAGGTAGTACTCTCTTGGGCGAGTTTTCGTTGCAGTGTTCGCTTGTGCATAGAAAGGTGAGAAGCGATGTTTTCACTGCTACATTGGCCTGTGGGAAGAAGACCTCTAATGAGTCTTCTTACATCATCAGAAACGGAACTGGCAAAGGGAATGGGTTGTGATTCTAGGTAGTGCCTTGCCAGTTTACAGGTTTGCTCATCTTCGCTGGATAGCGGAGTCGCGAACGCCGACTCTGGGAGAATAAATCCGCACCAGTTCTGATTAAACTCGACTGGACAGCCAAATACGTTTTGATACGACGCCTCATCTCCCAACCGAGCGTGCATAAAGTGCGCAGAGATGGGTTTAAAGTCGTTTCCGCATAATAACTTAATCACCTGCATCGCATTCGCCAATCCCAGCTCATAGCACTGTACAGAGTAGTCAATGCCACGACCCTGCACGCAGTATTCCAACTTTATTGTTCGGGCTTGTCCCTTTGTTTGAACGATGTGTTTTGTCGTTAATGCTGAACAATGCAGGTGTAAATAATTGGAAATATTTTCCAGTGCATCACCAACCGTCGCCGAACTGCGTGCAATCACCGAAATCGGGCCAAGAATGCCCATACCCTGATATTCAGCGAGTCTCAGGCCGAAGTCCGGGCAATTGAGAGTGGTTACCGTGTCTTCCAGCAAGGCAATCATATTACGAAAGATGAGGAAGGAATCCTCATCTCGTTTGTCTGCACTAGGGATGTGATATTTCGACAGCAGATAGAGAGGATCTCCACCCAAAGATTGCGTGAGATTGTCGTATCCGCGAAGGTTTGTCGCTCTAATTAGAATATGCACCATGACTCCCTTGTCTCTATTTTTCCATTCTATCGCTGATACAGTTCAGTCAAAAATGTGGAATTAACATTTTAGTAACATTGTCGTGTTTTATCAAAAAATAGTCGTCATTCATCAATATTGTTTGCCTTCCTTTCTGAAATATTGAGCAATGTTTAGTCAATAATAACGACAAAAGGAAAACGTTATGACCGCTGCGCACTACGACACTATCATCATCGGAGCCGGACTTTCAGGGATTGGAACCGCTTGCCACCTAGCCTCTGAGCACCCTGATAAAACACTGGCGATTTTAGAAAGAAGGGAACGAATGGGAGGTACCTGGGATTTATTTCGCTACCCGGGAATTCGTTCTGATTCAGATATGGCGAGTTTCGGGTTTGACTTTAAACCTTGGTATTCCGATAAAGTTCTGGCAGAAGGAACAAGCATCCGGGAGTACGTTGCGGAAACGGCTGAAGAGTTTGGTTTTGACGACAAGGTGCAATACGGTTTGGCAATCACTTGTGCAGACTGGTCTGACGCTAAACAGCGATGGACTGTGACCGCTACGCACGAGTCGTCAGGTGAGGAAAGAACATTTACTTGCTCGTTTTTGATCAACTGCGCTGGCTATTACAATTTTGATAAAGGGCATCGACCACATTTCGAAGGAGAGGAATCGTTTAAGGGCGATATTGTTCATCCTCAGTTTTGGCCAGAGGATTTTGATTATTCGAACAAGAAAGTGGTCGTCATTGGTAGTGGTGCAACAGCCATAACACTTTTGCCAAGTATGGCGGAAAAAGCTGCGGGTGTGACTATGCTCCAGCGCTCGCCAAGCTACATTATGGCGGTTCCGAATTTGGATAAAATTTCTGTTTTCCTTAATCGTTTTTTACCGAAAAAGTGGGTGTTCAATCTGATCAGAAAACGCAACATTCTCATGCAACGAGGTATGTATCTGGCGTGTAGAAAATGGCCAGAAAGAATGCGTAAAGTGTTGCTATCGCATGTTCGTAAGCAAGTTGGTCCCGAATTTGATATGAGTCACTTCACGCCGAATTACAACCCATGGGAGCAGCGCTTGTGTGCAGCGCCAGACGGTGATTTTTTCAAAACCTTGCGTTCAGGTAAGGCGAATATCGTCACTGATCATATCGAACACTTTACGGAAAAAGGCATTAAGCTGAAATCTGGACAGTACCTAGAGGCTGATGTGATTGTGACCGCAACAGGTTTGGATATCCAGTTAATGGGGGGCATGGAGTTTTTGCTAAATGGCGAGCCAATCAACGTTCCGAATCGCATGATATATAAAGGGATCATGATTGAAGGGGTGCCAAATTATGGTTGGATATTTGGCTATACTAATGCGCCATGGACGTTAAAAGCGGATATCGGCGGACGTTATTTGTGTCACTTGTTTAGTCATATGGAACAACATGGTTTTGCCGCTGTTCGACCAGTGGACAACGATAATGCCAACACGGGTGTCAGCATGCTAGATGGCTTTGCGCCGGGTTATATGGAGCGGGCCAAAGAAAGAATGCCGAGACAAGGAAAAGAAGGGCCTTGGGTTGTCACTATGCACTATGGAAAAGACAAAAAAGCGTTGACTGAAGATCCTATCGAAGATGGCGTTTTACAGTTTTCTCCTGCTGTAAATCAAGATAAAGCAATGGTTCAGGAAGTTGAAGCGACAGCATAAGACGACTTACCTTAAGTGAAGGACTTGAATATGAAAATACCTGATAGCACTAAGCCGCCGGTGGTACTTATTCCCGGAATGTGGAGTACGGGAGAAACCTTATCAGAAGTACAGCAGGCTTTTGAAGCGCAAGGTTATGAGGTGGATTCTCTTTGTCTTCCTGAGCACAAGAACAAGCTCGAATACAGTCAAGCGGATAAAAGCCGACTTGCTACGACTACATTACAAGACTACGTGGATTTTATCGTTGCCAGAGTTAAGTCGCACGATCTTGCCCCTATTTTGGTTGGGCATTCAATGGGAGGATTGTTAGCACAATTAGTGGCGGCTAGGGTGCCAGTCAGTAAATTAGTGCTGCTCTCATCTGCCGCTCCTGGTGGCATTAATGGTTGGAGTTGGTCGGTTATTCGTACATTTGGGCTCAACTTATTGGTATTTCCACTTTGGCGTAAAGTCACGGAAGTTGGCGAGAGTAATGTCCGCTATGGCATTGCTAACTCTCAAAGTGACTCTGTTCAAGAGCAAATCCTGGACAATATGACCTTTGAGTCGGGCATGGCAACGTTTCAGATTGGTGTTGGTGGCTTTTTCAAAAGTGGTTTTTCACGGGTTGATGCAAAGCAGGTGACGTGTCCAATACTGGTATTGGGCGGAACCGCAGATCGTATTACGCCTATCAAGGTGCAACGCGCTATCGAGAAAAAGTATGGGAAACAAGCTACTCTGGTCGAATTACCAGAGGTATGTCACTGGACAATAGGGGGAAGCAATTTACCCCACGTTACATCGGTGATCTTTGACTGGCTTGATGAACAAATACACATTGCCGCGTAAATACAGCGTTTTTATATTGAACTGCATGTTTGAAAAATGCCCTCCTGTTAAAGGAGGGCATTTTGTTTACTCTTAGCTAGCGAATTGGAATCTTGTGTTCTTCTTCGCTGTGTCCGGCTAGTTTAGGTACCACGACAGTCAAAACACCGTCGGAAAAATCAGCGCTAATTTCTTCGACATTAATGTTATTACCGAGCGTAAAACTTCGAGACATTTTGCCACTGTAGCGTTCACAGTGGACTACTTTACCTTCTTTTTCTGTCTCTTTTTTAGTTTCGATACTGGCTTCGATGGATAACACACCTTGCTGGCAGCTAAGTTTGATATCTTCTTTTTTCACTCCCGGCAAATCGGCAGTGACTTCGAAAGCTTGGTCTTTCTCGACGATATCAACTCGTGGTGAAAAAGACCCTTCTTCGAATCGTGTCCTCAATGCAGGAAATGAATTGTCAATGAACCGGGAGAAATCTGCCCAGCTATCACGAGGAACCAAGCTCATAAGTACCTCCAAATTCACTCTTTCCTAACATCACTATAAGTGTAATTCGGGTGTGCGAATTTTCAGGAAAAATTACTGCTCTGTTTGATTAAAATCAATTATCGGAGGCGAGTTAATAGCCAGTTATTCAGACACTCGTCGAAGGTAACTCTTGGGGAAGATTTCGGCTTTTACGGCGCACTTTTATTTGAGAAAGAATGACGCCAGAGATAACGAACATACCCCCTATAATGTGGTAGAGATGAACTTCTTCGCCTAGTAATGTCGATGCTAACGCCACTGCGACCACAGGCATTAAATTCATGAACATGGCGCTGGAGTCAGCACCGATTAAATCTATTGCTTTCACCCACATTAGTGGAGCGAAAATTGAGGCTGCAATGCCTGCGTAAGCAATCATCGGGAGCGCTTCTTGGCTAGGGAGAAGATGATCACTGGTCAACCACAATGGTGCCAGTATGAGCACTGAGAAAAATCCTTGCATGTAAACCAAAGTCAGGCTGTTAAATGGCATCTTCCAGCGTTTAAGTAGCACGCAGTAAGTTGCGTAAACCAAGGCGGCAAGTAACATCAAACTGTCACCTTGAGTCATGTCCTGATGGAAGAAATAGGTGATGTCTCCGTGGCCAAGCATAAAGGCTAACCCTAACAATGAAATTAAGCCACCAACGATACTCAATTTAGAAATCGACTTACCTAACAAAGGCACACTCAGAAAGACGCTAATAAGCGGAACCAATGACGTAATCAGTGCCATGTTAGAAGCTGTGGTCGTTAAACCAGCGTAATAACCCAGTGATTGGTTTAAAACCATACCGAGCAGAGCGAGACAAGCCAATTTACTGAGATAAGGGCGAATAACGTGACGCTGCTTAATCACAGCTGGCAGACAAAACGGTGTCAGTATCAGTAATGCGATAAACCAGCGGTAGAAACTCATTGCACTCGGTTCAATCGCACTGGCTGCCATTTTGTTGACGATAGCATTTCCACCCCAAATCATGACGGTAAAAAACGGAAGTAAATAAACCATAGAAATCCTATCGCACAATAATTGATGACGATAGTCTGGCAGGTCTTTATAATGAAAAGTATCTCCTAAAAGACATAGTGAGCGATAGGAAGACAATTTTGAAAAAGAGTTCGCGAAACCTCCACCCTTCATTATCAATTGATAGGGCACCATCCGATGTATTTATGAATTTCGAAGCGTTTTTGTCGAATACAGAGACTCGAATTCACAGCCATCCCTGGGGGCAGGTACAGTTGATCAGTGGCGGCATCTTAGAAATTGATGCAGAAGACACACGCTTTTTAGCACCACCTCATTTGGCTATCTGGGTGCCTGCGGGAATTCGTCATACCAGTTATAACAGAAAACCGATCGAGTATTGCTCGCTAAATATTTCTCCTGAATTGACGGCACATTTTCCGACCAAAACCAGTTTGATTAAGGTTACGCCAGTCATAGCTGCGATTATTGAGGATTTTCGCCAACGAGATATCAATGTCGCGCATAGTGATGAAGACAAACGTCTAGTGCAGGTACTTCTCGATCAACTGGCAAAACAAGAAGTGGAGCACCATTTCTTACCGACCACTGATAACAAGTATCTGGAACCTATCCTTAAAGCGGTAGAAGAATCTCCCACGGATGAAATCAGTTTGGCAGAGTGGGCCGTAAAGGTGCACACCACCGAGAGAACGCTAGCGCGTCATTGCCAGAGTGAACTAGGGATGAGTTTTACAGAATGGCGATTACGTGTCCGCTACCTGCATTCTATGGAGCTGCTACGCAAGGGACAAACGGTAAAAGAAGTCGCATTGACCCTAGGCTACAATCAGGCGAGCCCTTTTATTGCAATGTTTAAGAAATACTCCGGCATGACACCGGAGCAATATAAGAATCGTTTGTTATAACTGATGTGGCTGGATCCATACGGTTTCGCATGTCTCCGCTGAAAGTAGAAGTTGTCGAAATCAATTTCATACCCACTCAGGCACCGATTTATAACGAGCTTAAGTAAGTGTTATCCCAAGTGCTTAAACTGCAACGCCACTAGTCGCTGATAGAGCTCACAGCTTTGCATCAATGATTGGTGGTTACCAATATCAACCAGTGCGCCATTGTCTAAAACCGCTATCTTATCTGCATGTTGGATGGTCGATAAACGATGAGCAATGATCAGTGTGGTACGGCCTTTCATTAGCGCCTCAAGCGCTTGCTGAACATGATGTTCACTTTCGCTATCGAGGGCGCTGGTGGCTTCATCAAGCAGTAGGATTTTTGGATCTTTAAGAATGGCACGCGCAATCGCAATTCGCTGTTTTTGTCCTCCTGATAGCCTTACGCCGCGCTCGCCTAAAAAACTGCGATAGCCTTCAGGCAGCTTTTCAATAAACTCATGTGCATGGGCTTTTTTCGCTGCTTCGATAACTTGTTCGTCCGTTGCCTCTGGGTTGCCGTACCGAATATTGTGGAATACGTCGTGGCTAAATAAAGCGGGTTGCTGAGGAACGAGAGCCATTTGCTGACGAAGCTCTTTCGGGTCAAACTGGCGAATGTCCACGCCTCCAAACAGAACCTGACCTTGTTGTGGGTCGTAAAAACGTTGTAGTAGTTCGAAGAGTGTCGTTTTACCAGCACCAGACGGACCAACCAACGCCAATACTTTACCTTGCTCAGCGGTGAGATTTAATTCCTTAATGGCCGGTTGGTCGGGACGAGAAGGATAGTTGAAATTAACTGAGCTAAATGCCACCTCTGCTGAGATGGTTGTGCTTATCGGTAAAGCATGGTCCGGCGCACTAATATCGCTCTCAACTTGGAGAATCTCAATCAACCTTTCAGTGGCACCAGCGGCCCTTTGTAGCTCGCCAAGTACTTCAGAAATGGTTGCTGTGGAGGACGCGACCATAATGGCATAAAACACAAATGCTGCTAGGTCACCGGCTGACATTTTACCGTGGATGACATCGCTGCCACCTACCCAAAGCATGCCGGCAATCGCGCTAAACACGATAACAATGACACCCGATATTAAAATCGCGCGTTGCTTCACTCGCTGTCTACCGACCTCAAATGCTTTTTCGACCGCCACGGCAAAGGCAGCTTTCTCGTGTTGTTCTGAGCTAAAGCTTTGTACCGTTTTAATATGCTCTATCGCTTCTCCTGCATAGCTGCCCACATCTGCCATAGAGTCTTGGCTTTGGCGGGATAATGCACGCACTCGTCGCCCATAGACCAAAATAGGCACCAAAACGAAGGGCACAGAAGCCAGTACAATCAGAGTGAGTTTAAAGTTGGTGGCAAACAACATAATGATCGCGCCCATACACATTAACGCACTGCGCATGGCCATCGAAAATGAGGAGCCGATAATGCTCTGCAGCAAAGTAGTGTCAGTGGTGAGGCGCGACATAATATCGCCACTGCTGTTGGTCTCAAAATAACTCGGGTGCAGTGAAATAACATGGTTAAACACCGCGAGGCGAATATCAGCGCTAACGCGTTCACCTACTGATGAAACAAGATAGAAACGAAAGAAAGTACCGATAGCAATACACAGAGTGACACCGACAATAAACTGAATCGCACTCGTTAGTTCTTGCAATGATTGTTGAGCAAACCCTTGGTCGATCAGCATGCGCACTCCGTAGCCCACCGATAGCGTCAGGCTTGCGGTCGCGACTAGTGCGATCAAGGCTGCGGTAACTCGCCACTTATAAGGAGAAACAAAGGTGTTTAGCTTAAGAAGAATGCTGAGGTTTTTGTTATTTTTACTGCTCATGAGTGGTCCACAAACCTTTAATAGTATTTGGAATAGTAAGTCACTTAGTCTGGTGAAACCAGTAGCGTTTACTTTTGAGGAACGATGAAGGGTATTACTATAAAAACGAAAAGATAAACTGGTTATACAAAAAGTGGGTGGCAAATGTGTATAAGCGATCTTTTCTTCTTAAAAGAGTCTGAGCTACTTTCACCGCTAAAACGACCATGTTTCCTAACGGACTAATCTGATGAGATTGTACAGACAGCGCTAAATTCTGGCTTTTCAAAACAGTTGAAACTAATACTTAAGTTAACCTTATGTTCTTTGCCAAATGATGTTTACTCTAATAGCTGAGTAGAATTAATAAGCATCTGCTGTAGGTAAATCTACTTAGATAAATGTTCAACTCTATAAAACGAGAAAGCGGATGTTACTAAGACAATTCATGTCCTTAAAACTGTTATCAAGTTCATCCATACTATTCCTATTAACAAGCTGTGCGATTATCCCTGAAGACTTAGTTATGTCGAGCCCAGGAATGCATCTCACAAAGGCTGAAGCCACCAATCAACTGGCAATGGATGAATTAGCACTGCAATCGTTAATCATGTCGATGGCCGATGATTACATCGCTTCTGTTTCTGAAGTTGCCTTCCTGCACTTACGACCAAAAACTGAAAATAGTCACGAACGAGTGTTAGTTCAGTCCTTTATGCGTAACAGTTTAGGGGCTGCAACAGAAATAGCTGCAGGACGAAGCCCCGATATCGCATTACTCGATCTCCTTGTGTTATCAACATTACAACGCTCAACTTTCGAGAATTATTGGATACCCAAAATATGGGGAGCCGAAAGAGCTCAGGATGCTTTAAATCAATTAAAGAAAACAGAAGATCGCCTTTGGCAGCGCTCCTCTCGACTGTTGACACCTTCGCAGCAACAGGTACTTCGTGACTTGATAGATGTTTGGCTCGAAGAAAATCCGGATAGGCTAGTCGTTGAGCTAACCCGATTTGACTCCTTCACAGATGCTCGTTGGATACCACAGCATCGGCACCGACAAGAAGCCAAAGGTTTACTCGAAGAGATCGATTCTGCTGTGAGCACCGTTGATAGAGCATTGCTGTTTGGCGAACGTGCAATGTGGTATTCCAGTCGCTTGACTTATATTGCAGGCGAGCAGGTAGAACTATCGGCTTACCGTATACTTGCTTCTCCCGAGATTCAAGAGATGCTGGCTCGATACGATGAAGCGAAAGAGAGGTTTGAAGAACTCCAATCGACATTGGCTTCGTATCCGACCTCACTCGCTGAACTAGAAAATAAGCTTGTTGAAGACATCCAGAAAGAGCGTGAGCTCGCGCTCAACCAACTTTTTGAATACATTGCCTATGAACGGGAACAGATCTTTGAGTCAGTTTCAAACAGTAGCAATAAAGCAGAACAGATGCTGCCTGCGACACTAGAGTTAGTAAGGGCATCTTCGGACCTGGCTGACAAAACCAACCAAGCGAGTATCAATATTGACCGTTTATTAGCGCGCTTTGATGAGAGTTCAACTGATTTAGCAGGAGGACCTCCAGTCAACCCACTGGAGCTAATTCAGGCATCCAGCGATCTTGCCAATCAGTTACAGCAGCTAATCTCGCATCTACAACGCGATATCAATGAATTGGAAAGGCTATCTACCAACGTGCTGGACCATATCTTCCGGCGTATTGCCATTCTGATCCTGCTTGTTTTCATTGGCTTAGTCATCCTGCGGTTTATTCCAAGACGGCTGAAATAAAATACACTGAATAGCCTCCGCGTCAGTAGACACTAGATAGCTTCTCTTGGAGCGTTCCCCCTTGGCTTTCTGTTTAAAAATCACTCACGAAAGATCAGCACGTCCTAATAAGATGTTAAATCTTTGTGCGATAAGTGAGATTTTTGTTGTTCTTTTACTAATGTCTAATATTCCTACCGATAGCAATACATGCTTAATAAGCTCAGTTCAAAAATTGGCTCCAAACCTCTTTCTTAGTGTGGCGTCGATGTTTGATGTGAATGTTTGGCAAGATACTTTTCAGTTTTCTTGTTTTCACTAGCGAAGTAAATCCATGTTTTCTTCGTTTATGAAATCAATAAAGGTGCTCGTTAGCACTTAGGGTGTTGTCTCGTATTGGTCGAAGGTCTGTATACCAAGCGAAACTCTGGTTGACATAGTTCAACTTCGAAACATAACAAAGGATAACTAAATGTCTGACACAAGTAAGACTTTTTACAGGGATGTGCGCAAAAAACCGCATGAATTTGAAAACCGAGAAGACTTTCTAAACCATGATTTAACCATCATGAGCTTTCGCCGCTGGGGTATTCATTTACCATCTCGTGACTACAGTATTGAAATCGAAGACTGGGTACCTGCATTAGCCGCAACCATTGGTAAAGTGGTTATGGTAACCGCTATGGTTGCCGCCTTTGCTGCTCAGTTCGGTTTATCTCCTGAGTTTGTCGCAGAAAACGTGCGTTACGAACTGCTTATCGCGGGCGCTCTGTTCGTTATCCTGTTTTCTGCCATCCTAAACCCGAACGCAAACTTAGCCGGTACTCACGGTCCCATGATACCGCTGATTCCAATGATTGCAGCAGCAGGGGGCCATCCACTGGCTCTCGGCTTGATGGTATGTGCTTTTGGTTTAATTCTCGCTTTTACCAAGGGTGGTTCTAAACTCATGACCCTCACTGGCATTGGGGTTCGAGGTGGGTTGCTGATTTACCTCGGCGCAGTTGGGTTGATCGGACAGATTAATAAGACTGAAGCGTGGGCTGAAAGTGCGGACCATGGTTACATCTCGTTTGTGGTCATTGGTCTAACGGTTATGGTTTATGCCTACTTAGCCAAGATCAACAAACGTTGGCTGGCCATCCCACTGTGTTCTGCACTAGCAGGTATTGTCGCTTATGCGATGGGCGCTGAGTTTTCTTTTACCACTGAGCCAGGCCTGCCTAATTTCAGTCCATTCTACTGGTGGGGTGAAAATACCGGCTGGCAACTAGGTTGGCCAACCCTAGAGCACTTTATTGCCGTTACTCCATTTGCTCTACTAGCCGTAGCTATGTGGTCTCCTGACTACCTCGGTCATCGTGTTTTTCAAGAACTTAACTACCCAAAAGAAGCGAAAGGCGTACTAATGGATGTCGATGACACAATGGTCGGAGCGTCTGTTCGTCAGGGTGTTGGCTCACTATTAGGTGGCGGTAACCTAGCTTCTTCTTGGGGTACGTACATGATCCCAGCCGCAATTGCCAAACGTCCTATTCCTGGCGGCGCACTGTTAACGGGTTTAATGTGTATTGCTGCAGCTGTAATTGGTTACCCGATGGATCTTGCGATGTGGGAGCCTGTTCTACGCGTTGCGTTGATTGTCGGTGTATTCTTACCACTTCTTGAAGCGGGTATGCAGATGATACATAAGCATAAAGATTCACTCAGTGCAGGTATCTGTATTTTTGCCTGTGCATTTGTTAACCCAGTCTTTGGTTGGGCAATAACTATGCTGCTGGATAACCTCGGACTTATCGGCGACCATGAGCGCGCCAACGAGCTATCGGGCAAAGATAAATACCTGATTCCTGGCGTTGCCTTTATCATTTGTGCTGGTTCCCTTGCTGTAGTTGGTCAGCTTCCGGGTATTCCCGCTCTGATCGGTTAATACAATCTCGCTCTAAAGGCATAGGTGGTCGCCGCCTGTGCCTTTTCTCATTTGACAAGCAATGGCTACTTAGAACGAATGTCATTCTTTTCTGTTGTCCAAAAATGCATTTAATCAGACGCGTTAAATACGACTTTTAGCGAGTAGCAGATCTACTTTGCCTTTTGCTGTCTTACTAACGGTTTGCATAAACTGAAAGCTTGGCTTATTGATTCCTGATTGCTCTAACTCCTCGACCATTTGAAGCCAAAGTTTGGCTGTCATTTGTGCATCTGCTAACGCACGGTGAAAAACACCGTCGTTTTCGATGTTTTTGTAGCGAACGAGCTCGCCTAGTTTGTGTGACGGCGCATCTTGAATCAGTCGTCTTGCCACCAGTAACGAACAAGCGAACTCACCTGAATAGCCTTTGTTGACTCTCTCAAGCTCCGCGTCGAGAAATCGTTTATCGAATGAGGCGTTGTGAGCGATGAGGTTTTCATTGGCAATAAACTCACTAAACGATGCCATCACCTCATCGCAGCTTGGTGCGGTGCGTAACATGTTATTGGTGATGCCGGTATAACTTTCAATGAATGAGCTTACTCTGAAGCCCGGATTCATGAGCTGCTGAAAACTATCGACAACCTCACCATCAACTAATTTTACTGCTCCAATTTCAATTGCGCGGTCACCAAGGTTAGGAGAGAGGCCAGTGGTTTCAAAGTCGAGCACAACCACGGAATTTGCTTGAGGCATGAAGTTTTCCAACTAAAAAATAATGTGCAGAGTATCCTAGAAAGCGCTAGAAAAATAAAGGCGATGCACTGCCATGAACGTACGCTGGGTGTCTTTCTGGCATTGAACAATGCGTTGTAGTGTTAGACTGATAAAAAGAAAGCTTCCACTTTCATAGTAGGGCACTGTATGAAAGTGAAAGCGGTAACTTATTGCAATGAAATTAAGATATGAGCGGCTTACACAGCGGGCTTGAGTTGTGACAGAACGTAATCCAGTCCGCCAACAATCGCTGCAACCTGAGCGTCATTACATTCTTCGTCAGTGACTTTTGGGCTGTCTGGGTAGACTTCAGTTGTCGTACCATATTGGCAGTTAGTCACACCGCCACATAATCCCAGTTTCACCATCGGGTAGTTGATCACGCCAAACTGAACAACAGGTGATCCGATGATTTCGCCTTGATCGTCCGCAGGGGCAATGTGCGTCACTTTCGCTACCGATTCAATCACTGCTTTTTGGAACTCTGGTTGCGGATTCTCAGTGTCTCCGACGGTGTAAAAGCCGTCTGGAATCAAACCTTCGATGTATTCAATACCATCGCGAGCGGCTAAAGCTGGGCGGAACTCTGTTTCATCCGAGTCAGTTGTCTCGTGAAGATCAATGTGCATCAATACATCACCCAGTGTCGCAACCAGCTGGATAAGGTTTGCGGATTCTTCCGCAGGGCTGTTTGCATAGAAAGAGCGGTTCGGGTCAATCGCGTTTGGGTTCCAACGGTTAATTACTTCATAACCCCAAGGGCTCACGCATGGTGCAACAACGATATTGAAGTGCTCTGCGTAACGCTCCGCTTCTGTGTCCACGAATTTTAATGCTCCATGTACACCACTGGTTTCGTAGCCGTGCACGCCGCCGGTGACAAGAACAACAGGTTTTGCTGAATCCCAGTTGCGTGTTTTGATGCAAAACAGTGGGAAACGATCTTCGTCATATGAGAGCGCGCCGTATTGCTCGACATCAAAACGGTCGCGAAGTGCGTCGATTTTACTGACGACTTCTTCCTGATAGCTGCGTTTTACATCGCGTTCGGCTAACCAGGCTTTACGTTCAGCTGCGCCCCAAGGTTGACCTGGGGTACCAATTGGGTAAGTGTATCCGCTTTTCATCTATACTTTTTCTTTTGTTTACTCAAAGGTAAGACAAGACTAGACGTGTCTTATCTCGACAGCAATATAAAATACCGTCCGTTATCATAATCTTTGCCAGATAATCACTTTGCTGAGCATATTTGTGGTGATACATTTTAATTTTTACTAGGTTTAATGTAACTAATTGCATTTAAAGAGATAAAAAATGGCTGGAGCAAGTTTACTCACACTGTTAGATGACATTGCCACGGTACTCGATGACATCGCGGTGATGTCAAAAGTGGCGGCAAAAAAGACAGCAGGTGTGTTAGGAGATGATTTAGCATTGAACGCCCAGCAGGTACAAGGTGTTGCCTCTGAACGTGAAATACCTGTGGTTTGGGCTGTTGCCAAGGGATCGTTTAAGAATAAATTGATTTTGGTGCCCTCTGCACTACTTATTAGCGCCATTATTCCTTGGTTGATCATGCCATTGCTTCTGCTTGGTGGTCTCTTCCTCTGCTTTGAAGGCACAGAGAAAGTACTAGAGAAACTCTTCCCCCATGCTCACTCACATGAAGACAAAGAAGAGATGTTGGATAAAGGAGAGTCAGTAGAAGAGTTCGAGAAACGGAAAGTCAATGGGGCGATTCGTACCGACTTTATTCTCTCTGCTGAAATCATTGTGATTGCTTTAGGTACGGTTTCAGAAGCCAGTTTTGTCACTCAGGTTATTGTGGTGAGCCTGATTGCGATAGTGATGACCATTGGTGTTTATGGCTTAGTTGCTGGGATAGTTAAGCTCGATGACTTAGGTTTGTACCTTGAGGTGCGCGCGAAAGGAAAAGGCTTCATGGCAAAAGTCGGTAACGCACTGGTAACCTTTGCGCCGAAGTTGATGAGATTGCTAACCATAGTGGGCACAGCAGCGATGTTTTTGGTTGGTGGGGGCATCATTGTTCACAATGTGCCAGCCATTCATCACTTTGTAGAGCCAATTCTGATGGACTTTAGTGGTCACTCTTTTGCCACCGCAGTGTTACCGATTTTACTCAATGGTCTTATCGGGTTTGTTGCCGGTTTGCTTGTCGTTGGTGCCTGGACATTGATAGAAAAGGTGCGTGGGAATTAAGATCACCAAAAAACAAAAAGGGTCATGACTTCTTCTATTGATAGAAAGTCATGACCCTTTTTTATTTGAGTTATTTAAGTGAAGTGCTTATTTAACTTGCCATTCAATCTGTTCGTTCGCGCGGATAGGCACAATGATGTCATTGCCGAACGGCATTGTTTCTGGCACATCCCAAGCGGCTTTTTCTAGGGTAATTGTGTCTGTGTTACGAGCAATACCGTAGAAGTCTGGGCCATTGAAGCTTGCAAATGCTTCCAGGTTTTCCAGTTTACCTTCTTTGTCGAATACCTCAGCATAAAGCTCAACGGCTGCGTGTGCGGTATATGAACCCGCACAGCCACACGCTGATTCTTTTGCACCTTTTGCATGTGGCGCTGAATCTGTACCTAAGAAGAACTTCTTACTGCCGCTTGTTGCCGCTTCAATCAGCGCTTGCTGGTGGGTATTACGCTTTAGGATTGGCAGACAGTAGAAATGTGGCTTAATGCCACCGACAAGCATGTGGTTGCGGTTGAAAAGTAGGTGGTGAGCAGTGATTGTCGCCGCAACGTTATCAGACGCGTTTTTAACGAAGTTAGCTGCGTCAGCGGTGGTGATGTGTTCCAGAACAATTTTTAGATTTGGAAAATCATTAACGATAGGAGCAAGAACTGTATCAAGGAACTCTTTTTCACGGTCGAAGATGTCAACTTCGTGATGTGTGACTTCGCCATGGACCAACAGTAGCATGCCGACTTCTTCCATTGCTTCCAGAACGTGGTAGATGTTCTTTGCATTGGTCACGCCAGAGTCTGAGTTGGTGGTTGCGCCTGCTGGGTAAAGTTTTGCTGCAACAATTTTGCCAGTTGCTTTTGCGGCACGAATTTCGTCTGGAGTGGTGTTATCGGTTAGGTACAGCGACATTAATGGTTCAAATTGCTCGCCGTGTTGTTCTTTAAGGATTCTATCGCGGTAGGCCAGCGCCATTTCAGTGTTGGTAACAGGTGGGACGGTGTTTGGCATGATCAGTGCGCGACCGTTGTAGCGGCTGATATCGCGAACGGTGTCTTTAAGAACATCCCCATCGCGTAAGTGAACGTGCCAGTCGTCAGGACGAGTAATAGTCAGTGTTGTCATTAATTGCTCCCACCATTGAAAAAGTTGTCTGATTGGAGCCTAAACGAAGCACTGGCATTGTTAGCAAACGCTTGCGCTTAGGCGACAGGATGATAGAGGAATTGACTTCACATTTCATCCCATTTTTCACTTTTCTACGATTGTGGAAGCGCGATAAGTTATTTCATTGTCAACCAAAGTGCATGAATCGTACCTGGCAGGAAGAAGAAAAAGGTCAGAATTAAGTTGATGAAGAAGTCTTTATTGAAACCTCTTTCCATGAACACCGCGACAGGTGGAAGAAAGATACACAGTAAAATGAGAACGAGTTTTCTAGTATCCATGATAAGCCTCTAGTCAATTTGTCGTTGTTGTCAAAAGAGTGGCGAATTATGTGTCTTGTATCACACTTTATCAATCAGCGTTTGGTCAGCGTGTTGTAAAAAACGCAACGGTTAGATTTAGTTAAGTCAATGCCTTACATTAGTTAAGACTTCTCCTTACAATAGTGCAACAAATAAAAGCACTGCAGGAAGAAAGCTATGTCACAACCCATCTTATCCCAAATAAATGTCTTTCCGGTTAAATCAGTCGGAGGGGTTGCTCTCTCGTCTGCGTGGGTAGAAAAGCAAGGCTTGAGCTTTGACCGCCGTTTTATGATTGCCAAAGCAGATGGCTCGATGATCACCGCAAGGAAGTACCCACAGATGGTCACCGTGAAATCAGCGATACTCGCCGATGGTGTTGTGTTTAGCTCCTTAGGTATGGAGCCGCTTAAAATCCGTTATCAAGATTTCAAAATGCAGGAAACGTCGGCAACGGTTTGGAGTGACACGTTTACCGCTTATACCACAACGGACGAAGCCGACGACTGGTTTACCCGTGTTTTAGGGCAACGAGTCGAGCTGCTTTTCTGTGGTGAACAATCGAATCGAGTACGAGATAAGTTTGGTCATAATGTGAGCTTTGCTGACGGTTATCCGGTATTGGTCATCAGTCAGGCTTCTCTCGATGAGTTGAACAAGCGAAGCTCTGAGCAGCACTCAATGGATCAGTTTCGCACTAATCTGGTAGTGGCAGACACGACGCCGTTTGAAGAGGATTCTTGGAAACGAATTCGCATCGGCGAGGTGGAATTCGAGTCACTTAAGCCTTGTGAGCGTTGCATTCTTACAACGGTCAATACGCAAAGAGGCACGTTTCGCGAGAGTAAAGAGCCGCTGAAAACGCTACAACAGTTCCGCGCGAATGAGCGAGGCGGGGTCTTTTTCGGGCAAAACCTTGTAGCGCGTAACGAAGGCATTATCCGCCAAGGTGACAAAGTTGAAGTGCTTGAATATAAGGAACCGGAGTTTTATGAGGATAACTCTCCTGCGCGTTTAACGTTAACTTGCGTCGAACGTGAAGAAATAGCACAAGATTTTGTGACATTTTGGCTAGAGCCTAGTAAAGGCAAGTTACCTAATTATCTGCCGGGACAACATTTACCAATCGATGTTGAAGTAGAAGGTAAAAAAATAGGCAGACGTTATACACTTTCATCGAGTCCTTCTCGTCCGGGGCGATATGCTGTTTCAGTTAAGCGAATTTCTGGTGGCCGTGTGTCGAATTCGCTATTGGATAATCTGCAGGTTGGCGACGTATTAGAAGCGGAAAACCCAGATGGGGAGTTTCATCTTAAGCCGCATCACACTCAGCGTCTGTTGTTGCTTTCAGCGGGCAGTGGCGTTACTCCAATGCTGTCGATGGTGCGTTACCTAGCTGATCACAATCTATTAGATGACGTCGTGTTCTACCATCAGTGCCGCACTGAAAATGACATTCCTTGTAGATCTGAGCTGGAACAACTGAAGCGAGAGCATCCGGGACTAGAGGTAAAATTCTGCCTGACTCAGCCTGCGATCGATTGGTTTGGATTGAAAGGTCGACTCAGCCTTTCGCACATCAAACAAATTAAAGATGCGGAGCAGCGTCAGGTGTTTGTTTGTGGTCCTGATGGCTTTATGCAAAAAGCGAAAAACTTGCTAATGAAAAAGGGGCTGCCTGAAGAGAACTACCATCAGGAAGCGTTTGGTGTCTCTGCGGTAACAGCACAGCCAGAGAAAAGTATCGAAATCGAGTTCAACGGCGCTAAGATTACGGGTACTAATCAGAAAACACTTCTAGACCAACTTGAAGATGCCGGAAAGGACATCAGCAACAGCTGCCGCGCAGGGTTATGTGGCGCTTGTAAAGTACAGTTGAAATCGGGGCAAGTTCACCATCCAGACGTACCCGCTTTGAGTGTTGAAGAGCGTGCTATGGGGACGGTATTAGCGTGTTGTGCCGTTCCGGAAACCGATGTCACAGTGACTGACTAGTCAGTTTACAATACGTAAGAAAAACGCTGCCCTTGAGCAGCGTTTTTTATAGCAAACATTGCGTTTAAATGTTGCTTAGTCGTAAATAGTCGGGATTGGCTGACGTTTGTGCTGCGTAGCTTTGTAAATAGCAACCAGACGGTCACTCACTTGTTGAGACACTGGTTTGCCTTCCAGGAAGTCATCAATTTGCTCGTAACTTAGGTTCAACGCATCTTCGTCCGCTTTTTGTGGAGCGAGTTCTTCCAAATCTGCCGTTGGTGTCTTTTTCACGAGTAGTTCTGGTGCGCCTAATGTTGCCGCTACCTCACGTACTTGACGCTTGCTCAAACCAAATAAAGGCGCAAGGTCACAAGCACCATCACCAAACTTCGTGTAGAAGCCAGTAATGTTTTCTGCCGAGTGATCGGTTCCCAGCACTAAACCGCCAACGTAGCCGGCAATTTCGTATTGTGCGACCATTCGGGCACGCGCTTTTACATTGCCTTTCACAAAGTCGACTTTTGCCGCGTCGGTCGGTAGAAGGCCAGTTCCCTCTAGTGCAAAGCTAGAAGCAGCATGCATACCGTCTACACCTTGTTTGATGTTTACTGACACAGAGTGTGTCGGTTCAATGAACGATAAGGCAAGTTGTGCTTCGTCCTCATCTTTTTGCTCACCGTAAGGCAGACGAACCGCGATGAACTGGTAGTCGTTACTACCACTCGTTTCATTGAGTTCATTAACCGCAAGTTGGGCAAGGCGACCACACGTGGTTGAGTCAACACCGCCACTGATGCCAAGCACGAGTGACTTACAACCTGCTTCTTGTAGCTTACGCTTTATGAAAGCAACACGGCGTTCAATTTCGAAATGCGGATCAATAGAAGGTAGAACGCGCATTTCATCACGGATGGATTGTTCCATTTAGGGTTCCTTTTCCTGCAAATATGTCAGACACCAACAGCGTTGGTAGTTACCAAAATCAGTAAGAGTGATGAGGTGAATATTCAATAAATGGTGATAAACCATCCAATTGAGGCTCACAAACATCACTTTGGTGTCAAAAAGCTATAAAGATTAGTAGTATCATACCGAAATCATCAAATTAGAAAACTCTCTTAAACCAGGTAATCGCCGGATATGAAAAAAATTGCCATTTTTGGTAGCGCATTTAATCCACCTAGCTTAGGCCACAAAAGTGTTATCGAGTCTTTGGGGCACTTTGATCTTGTACTTCTTGAACCCAGCATCGCACACGCATGGGGCAAGGAAATGTTGGATTACCCAACCCGGTGCAAGTTGGTCGATGCGTTTATCAAAGATCTCGGGCTTTCTAATGTTCAGCGCTCGAACGTAGAGCAAGCTTTATACCAGCCTGGACAAAGTGTGACGACCTATGCGTTATTAAACAAAATTCAAGAAATTCATTCGACGGACGATCTAACTTTTGTCATTGGGCCTGACAATTTCTTTAAATTTGCTAAATTTTATAAAGCACAGGAAATTACTGAGCGCTGGACCGTTATGGCGTGTCCTGAAAAAATAAAAATTAGAAGCACAGATATTCGAAAAGCGTTGATGGAAGGAAAAGACATCAGCGCCTTTACTACGTTAACAGTCAGTGAACTATTGCTCAACGAAGGTTTATATAGAGAAACTTTATCTGGTAACTGAGAGGTTAAATGTTCATGGTCAGATTAGCCGTATTTAGTACGTGCGCGCTGCTTGTGTATTCGCAAGCAAGTGTAGCATGTAACTATTTTTCTGATCGATCGGTCGTTTTTGCTGACAATACCATGCCTATTTGTGAAGAACTTTTTGATAGCGTAGGCGTGTTAAGTACTGACTCGTTGAATTGGTATGCACCAGAAATCGAACTGGATGGACCCACGAAAAATTATTGGGAAGAGTGGGCGTTTACGCCGAATGAGACACCTATCCTTACTCAAAACCTAGAGAAGAACTACTTTGGTCTTGGTATCTGGATGCCTGAAGACCTTCTAGACGAAGAAAGTGACATGACGACGGAAGAGTGGATTCGTAATCACGGTCTGATGTTTAGTATCGGTTTTGGTGACAAGGGCGATGGTGAGCCCAGAATGCGTTTGGATTATCGTTGGCACGAATACTATGACGCTGACTGGATGATGCAAATTGAATTGCCATTCTGAATAATTAAAAAATGCGTACATCAAATGATGTACGCTTTTTTGGTTTTTGAGCACAGGGTTGCTTAGTGTGGGGGCTATTTTAGTAATTAGCTACTTTCGTTAGCAGTTATAAAGGCTCGCCAAAGACCAAGAAACAAAGTTGCTCATACTCTTCGCTATTTCCTGCAAAAAGTGCTTCAACAATATCAGCATCTTTTTTCCCTGATAATTTCATCTTTCTTGCTTCTCTCAGCGTGAGCACCAGACATAGCTCTCTTGAGATACGTACGTCACCTCCGGGCTTCCACTGATTGATGACTTTGCTTAAAGCTGAGCTAGAAAGGGCGGGAGAAATCGTAACCACTTCGTGTTTTACTACTGCAAGTAAATCTAGCTCGATATCCGAACGGGACTCTACGGTCGACAGTTTGTCGAGTAATGCTTTGAGTAGAACTGATGGTGTAATGAAGCCCGCTTGCTGAGGAAAATCATCACTCAACCGCACAGAAAAATCACAACGATGCACACGAGTGTTAGGTAAAAAGGTGAGGGAGCTCAAACATCCCTGAGGAATCCAAAAAATCTGACCCGGTTCAATGGCATACTCCTGCTTACCCAATTTAATGATCACTAATCCTTCAATCACAGATAATAAACTGTGCTTTAGCGCTTTTTTGCGTGCAGTAACATTAAGAAAAGGGTAATTAGCGTCGTGAAATTCAATTGCGTAGTTCATTATTATTACCAGTGATTTTTGGGCGCTAAGCGTAACGCTAAACCTATAGGATTCCAACCGGTTAAAAAAAATTTTTAGCCATACTTTTGTTAGGTGAACTGGTATGACCATGAGAAAAGTATGAGCTGAAATGCTGCTATACAGTAAAACTATGCGTAAAATGTGCCAGCTTTTTTAGATATGTAATGAATAATGACTGCCAATACCGACCCTTATATTGAAATTCGTCCTTATAATGACGAAGAAATTCCAGCAGCGCTGGATCGTCTAATCCAAGATGATGAATTTATCACCGCGATTCTTGATCACCGTTTTGCCAATAAAGCAGGATGGTTTAAAACTCTTATGAGTCCGATTGTTCGCCTTTACCTAAAAGCAAAGTGGAGTAAGCTTGACTCCGTAGAAGCGATCCAGATCGAAGTGAAAAAGTATCTTGAAGATATGCTTGATAAGACAACGGATGGCGTCACTTTCTCTGGTTTAGATAAACTGGACAAAAATACCTCTTATCTATTCATTTCTAACCACCGTGATATCGCGATGGACCCTGCGTTAGTCAACTACGGCTTACACCAAACTGACCACCGCACTGTCCGCATTGCTATTGGTGATAACCTCCTCAAGAAGCCGTGTACGACGGAACTGATGCGCTTGAACAAGAGCTTTATTGTTAAGCGTTCAGCAAAAGCACCGCGCGAAATGATGAAAGCGTTAGGACAGCTGTCGAGCTACATCAAGCATTCTCTCGACACAGGCAACTCTATTTGGATCGCGCAGAAGGAAGGCCGAGCAAAAGACGGCAACGACTTCACTGATCCAGCTATTCTTAAAATGTTTCATGTTGAAGGTCGTAAGCAAAAGATCAGCTTTGGAGAGTACACTCGCTCTTTGAAAATAGTGCCTGTTTCTATCTCTTACGAGAACGACCCTTGTGACCTTGCGAAGGCGAAAGAGTTATTTGCTAAAGCAGAAAGTGGCCGTTACGAGAAAGGTGAATTTGAAGATATTGAAAGTATCATTCAAGGTATTATCGGTTACAAAGGTCGCATTCATGTGGCGTTTGGCGATGTGATTGAGCAAGAATTTGAAACACCAGAGTCTCTTGCTGCTGAAATCGACCGTCAAATTCACAACAACTACCGACTCTATCCAATGAATTTGCTCGCTGCTGGTCGTGATGATTCAGAAGTGCCTGAAAAGGTAAAACGTCAGTTGACGGAAAAGCTTGAAGAGTTGCCAGAAGGCGCGCGTCCTTTCCTTGTTGCGAGCTATGCTAACCCGGTAAACAATCAAGAGTAGATTGATTGGTTTATTTTTGAATCAAAATACCTCGGGCTCTGTCCCGGGGTTTTTTATATCTGTTGCTAAGGTGCGACAGCGCCGCCTAAGGTCAGGTTACTTGGCCATTTAGTGATTTGATTCCCACCCAGAAAGATATTCCCTTTTACAGTCATAGTGTCAGGAAACGCTTTGAGTGCCGAGCCACCAATGTAAAGATTTCCATCGATGATTAAGCCATTAGGCAAAGCCGTTAATGGTGTGCGGATTACACTTAAATCACCATAGACACGAAGTCTTGTAGGAAGCTTTTTTAGTGGAGTGTCAGTAAGGTTTAAATATCCGCCGAGTTTGACGCCTTTCGGCCAGTTTTCAACTTGGCTACCTAATAAATTGGCATAGCCTTTTATGCTGGTACCAGGCCTGACGGTTTTAAGTGCGCTGTTTGTTGCTTCTAAACTGCCACCGACATTGAGACCATTCGGTAGCCGAGTGATAGACGTTTGGGAAATGTTCAGATTGCCTTTAATCGACAAATCAGATGGTAATTGAGTAAAGGGTTTGTTGCGTAGATCTAGGTTGCCATAGTTGTCTAGGTAAGCGAGCTTGGTGTAGTAATCCAGTTCGTACGCCATTGAAGGTGTGTTGAATGTTACCAGTGCAATAATAAGTAGGATGAAACGCATGGCTGATGACTTTGCTGGATATAAAACCCACCAAGCATATCTCAAAGCGCTAAATACGGCTATTCCAAGTGTTAACACTTGAAGGAAAGTAACACTTAAATGGAAGTAAGTAGAAAGCGAGCAGAGTGCTCGCTTTGGAATAGGATTAACGCGCTAATGAACGAGTTTTTAATTCAAAGATCAGCTTTTCTGCACTGACTTCGAACTTGAAGCGGGCTGATGCTTCTTTAGACTCTTCTGTGATTTCACTGACATTATATTCAACGTTAGCACATACTGATTTAGCTAGTTCAATGTAGGCAGCTATTTCAGACTCTAATGCCGCTTTAGACTCTGCGAAAATCGTTACGTCGGCAACTTCGTCGCCTTCTTTAATGACAAAGCCAATTTCACCCGCACAGCCACATGCTTCGCAGACTTGGTTTCCTTCTAATTCGATGCTCATAACGAATCCTCTTGTAAAAACTAAGGGTATTCTAGCAGGTATTTGATCTCTATCTACAAAAATGAATGAATCTGCATAAAAAAGCACACAGTTCAAAGGGAATAACGCTCGATAAGGCGGAGGAAGGGTATGCCTAATGTGATATATATCAATATTTAAGAGTAATTACACTAGCTACGAACGAGTTTTATGTTTGGTCAGTTGAACTGAAGAACAATTTATAAGAGTATTTATTGAGTGAATAATTCTACATGATTATCATTCTTAACTCCTGAGTGGCTTTGATGGATAGTCTCGTGCAACACCTTGATGTCGTTATCTTTTCATCTGGGGTGCGTATGGTAAACATTGATGAGCATTCCCTGGCATGTTGATGATTGCGCAGTACTTTATCGCTATGACAGAGGTCCGCGTTTAGATTAGGAAGCACAGTAATAAAACTGAGGATGATTTCACTCTGGCTTCGTTGAGTTGTGAGTTAGATGGATTTAATAAAGAAGAGCTTAAAATATGCCAAAGCGTAGTAAAGAAGATACTGAAATAACTATCCAGAAGATCATGGATGCCGTCGTTGACCAATTGCTTAGACTTGGTTACGACAGAATGTCGTACACAACGCTGAGTCAGCAGACGGGTGTATCACGTACAGGTATTAGCCATCACTTCCCTAAAAAAACGGATTTTACTGCAGCACTTGATGCTCGCATCTTTAAAATGTTTGTCGAGCACTTAAGGTTTGATAAAGGGTTGGCTACGTTTTCGGATAGCTGGATGACCGCACTGGAAAATGCTGAATTTGTGGCTATTTTAAAACTCCTGTTCCATCACATCGTAGCCACAGAAAACGCCCATGAGTTTGCAACAAATGGTATTGATCGCTTGTATAAAATGGTCGGTAGCCAATTTGGGGATGGCAGTGACAAAGAACTTGAATGGTTGATTGGTCGTTCTCTGATTCAAATGAGCAAATAACCGATACAGAATTAACAAAGCCCTGCTAGCAACTAGTGGGGCTTTATGTTTTGGCCCCAACGCCTTTGTATTAAGAAGCCCTAGCCACAGAGCCAGTAATGCGAGGCTATAATACCATATATGGACCCTCTCTTATTGCAAGAGACAATCGTGACAACTTC
>ERZ1673961.13-NODE-13-length-97767-cov-309.341688_pt1 | contig 97767 bp, 104 predicted proteins | sample MGYA00580189_ERZ1673961 | MGnify/ENA primary metagenome ERZ1673961 (study PRJEB41334, sample SAMN05608105) | rock metagenome | biome: terrestrial subsurface; feature: shale formation; material: shale | place: USA: Pennsylvania ... | reverse complement strand
GTATTAACATAAAAAATAGTACGTTTGGATATAGAAATTGCAACTTGTTACTCCTTTTGTAAAAACCAATTTTATTAAAGCTTTAGTAATAGTTAGATAAAATCGCATAAAATTATATTTTCGGAGTAGATTTAATGGAATTTAACGCACAAAAAGTTGATGAAGCTAATGCAGTAGTTACTGCAACAGTATCAAAAGACTTAATTGAAAAAAACTTAGACAAGGTAGCTAAGCAAGCTGCTAAAACACTTGATATTCAAGGTTTTAGAAAAGGTAAGGTTCCTGTGGCTATTGTTAAGCAAAGATATGCTGATAAGTTAGAGCAAGATGCAGAAAGTGATGTATTAAGAGATATTTTAGCAAAATCTTTAGAAGAATTAAATATTAAAAATGATGACTTAGTTGGTGAGCCAGCGGTTACAAAATTTGATAAAAAAGATAATGGTGATATTGATGTTGAGATTAAAGTTGCTTGCAAACCAGAAGTTGATTTAGGTGATTATAAAGCATTAATTCCTGAAGTTGAAGATAAGCAAATTGATGAAAAAGAGATTGCTGAAAGATTAGAAGAAATGTCTAAATCTTCTGCACCTTTAGAAAAAATCAAAAGAAAAAGAATGGTAAGAGATGGTGATTTTGCTGTTATTGATTTTGAAGGTTTTGTTGATGGTGTTGCATTTGAGGGTGGAAAAGCTGAAAAGTATCCATTAGAGATTGGTTCAGGTTCTTTTATCCCAGGATTTGAAGAACAAATTATTGGTATGAAATATGAAGAAGAAAAAGAAGTAACTGTTACTTTCCCAGAAGAGTACCAATCAAAAGATTTAGCTGGAAAAGAGGCTGTATTTAAAGTAACTTTACATGAAATTCAAGAAAAAGTTGCAGCAGAAATTGATGATGAATTTGCTAAAAAAATGTTACCAAATGAAGAAGATGCAACTGTTGATACTTTAAAAGAGAAAATTAAAGAACAACTTAAAAATGCTGAAATGGCTAAATATTATAGAGAAGAGTTAAAACCTCTTTATTTAGATAAACTAGTTGAAGAGTTAAATTTTGCATTACCAAATTCTGTAATTGAGCAAGAGATTAATTATGCACTTAATAATAAAGTTAGATCTATGAGTGAAGAAGAGATTAAAGCTTTACAAGAAGATGCTTCAAAAGTTGAATCTATGAGAGAAGAGTTAAAAGAAGATGCACAAAAATCTGTAAAAGCTACATTTATTGTTGATGCTTTAGCAAAAGCTGAGGGTATTGATGTAAGTGATCAAGAAGTAACTCAAGTTATTTATTATGAATCAATGCAAATGGGACAAAATCCACAAGATGTATTAAAACAGTATCAAGAAGCTGGATACCTACCAGCTATAAAAATGTCTATGATTGAAGATAAAGTTATTACAAAATTATTAGATGAAAAATTAGGAAAATAATTTACTAGGATAAAAGATGAGTTATATACCATACGTAGTTGAAAAAAGTGGAAGAGGCGAAAGAAGTTATGATATTTATTCAAGACTTCTAAAAGACAGAATTATTATGTTAAGTGGTGAAATTAATGATCAAGTAGCATCAACAGTAGTTGCACAATTATTGTTTTTAGAAGCAGAAGATCCAGAAAAAGATATTTATATTTATATCAACTCTCCAGGTGGAGTTATTACAAGTGGTATGTCAATCTATGATACTATGAATTATATTAAACCTGATGTTTGCACTATTTGTGTAGGTCAAGCTGCTTCAATGGGAGCATTTTTATTATCTTCTGGAACAAAAGGGAAAAGATACTCTTTACCTAATTCTAGAATTATGATTCACCAACCACTAGGTGGAGCACAAGGACAAGCTACTGATATTCAAATTCAAGCTAAAGAGATTCAAAGAATGAAAGATAGCTTAAATAAGATTATTTCTGAGCAAACAGGTCAGCCTTTAGAAGTTATTGAAAAAGATACAGATAGAGATAACTTTATGAGTGCTGATGAAGCTTGTACATATGGGTTAATTGATAAAGTAATTACAAGTCATAAGTAAAACAATGATTAGAGAAGTTATAACATATCCAAATAAGCTACTTCGAACAAAATCAAAAGATGTGGAGAAGTTTGACGAAGAACTTCACACTCTTTTAGATGATATGTACGATACAATGATTTCAGAAAGTGGAGTTGGACTTGCTGCTATACAAGTTGCAGTTCCACTAAATGTTTTAATTATTAATCTTCCTGATGAATATGATATTCAAAATAAAGAAGACTTAATAGAAGCAATTAATCCTGTTATTGTTGAAAAAGATGGTGAACAAGTAAATGTAGAAGGATGTTTAAGTGTTCCTGGATTTAATGAAGAAGTAAAAAGAGCTCAACATATAGTTGTAGAGTTTTTTGATAGATTTGGCAAAAAACATAAAATCGAAGCACAAGACTTTATAGCAGTTGCATGGCAACATGAAATGGAGCATTTAACTGGACATCTTTTTATAGAGAATTTATCTATTATTAAAAGAAAGAAGTTTGAAAAAGAGTGGAAGAAAAAGCTAAAAGCTAAAAAATAGTTTTTAGCTTTTTACTTATTAAATAGATTATAAAGCATTGTAACTAACAATGCATTTGACAATAACCAAATACTCCAAAAGAAAATTTTCTCAAAAGTTGTAAAAAATATCTCTTTATATCTTAAAGGTGATGACATATAAGCTAATATTACATATACAACTGTTGCAACTGTTAATGCAGATTTAAATGGTGATGTAAGAAGTATCATAGCAAAAGAAAAAAATGGAATAATCAAGCTTAAAGCAAAAAACTTACCATATCTTTTTCTATTTTTATCTCCTTCAAAATAACTAATTGTATGACCACAACTTGGACAAATTGTTCCTATTCTTGCAAGGATTTCATGATCACATTCTGGACATTTAATTAAAGGCATAATCTTTCCTATTTTTTGTTTAAAATACTACTCTTTAAATATTTTATTAAAATTAAAAATAGAATTAATTAAAAAACTTCAACTATCAAAATAGTTTATTATTTGTATATTCTACAATTTTTTTTGCAAGTAAAGTATTATCATTTGCAATTTCATTTGTAGTTTGTGATATTATCGAATTGGTTTCAATTTCATTATTTAAGCTAGTTACTTTTTCATTTATTTTAAAGATTGTGTTTTGTTGTTGTTTTGAAATAGTTGTAACTTCTTTTATATAATTTATAGTTTTATTAATATTAGTATTTAAATCTTCATATCCCTCAATCATATTATTTGAGATGATTTTTCCCTCATTTGCTTCTACATTAGCATCTTCAACAAGTTTTTTTATTTTTTTTGCTGCTTGTGCACTTTTTGTAGCTAGGTTTCTTACTTCTTGTGCAACTACTGCAAAACCTTTTCCTGCTTCTCCTGCTGTACTTGCTTCAACTGCTGCATTTAAACTTAAAATATTTGTTTGAAAGGCTATTTGATCGATTGTTGTAATAGCTTTATTAATATCTTTTACTTTATCATTTATCTGCTCTATTGAGTTATTTGTTTTAAATGCTAAATCTTCACCTTTTAAAGCATATGCTGTAAGGCAATTAGCAAGATTTGACATGTTATTTGTAGTATCAAATATACTTTTTATTTGTTCTGTAACATCTTGAATATCATGGCTTGTGTCTTTTATGCTTTCTTTTGTAAATGTTGATGTTTCATTTAGTTTATTTACGCTATTTAGAAGTTTATTTGAAGAGTGCATAAGTGATTGTCCATTTGTTTTATTTTCATTTAGCATCAAAACAATTGCACTTTTTAAACTATTTATTAAGTTTATCATATGCAAGAATTCACCACTATTTTCAAGATTGTTAATTTTTATATTTTTTGTATAATTATAATTTGTATACTCAATTAATTGTTTATTTATTATTTCATAATTTTCTTTTGTATTACTAATCATATCATTTACACTATTTTTAAACTCTTCTAAAAAAGGATTTGATGAACTTTTTGTAATTTTTTTTGAAAATACTCCCTTTTTTAAACTTTCCATAACTTCTTTTGCTTCATTTATTAGTATTTTCTCTTCTGCTTGTTTTATATTTTGTTTTTTTTCTCTTAGATCAATTATCTCTTTTATTTTTGAATATTCACTTGAAAATGATGTATTTGTATTAAATTTAGTATTTGGATTATCCATATCTTTTAGAAAATTTATAAGTTTTGAAGATAGTTGTTTACCATTTTTTCTTTCGTCAAATTCATGAAATATTAAAGCAATTGCAATTATTATTTGAATAGCTTGGGCAGTTTTGTTCTCTGTAAAAAGTATTGCATTTAAAGGAAGTACAATCATACCAATATAATGTACAATTGTCATTCTAAAATATAGCGATTTTAAAGTTTGCATTTTATAACTCCTAATTTTTTAGAAGTATAATAAAATAGGATAATATTTGTCTTGATTATAATCAATAAAAAAGACAAACTATAAAGTTTGCCTTTAAATTTATTTTAGTTTTTGTAAGATTGCTATTAGATTTGAAGATACATCAACTAACTCTTTTGTTGCACTTAAAGTCTCTTTTGATTTATCTCCACTATTGTGTGCACTATTTGAAACATTTGCCATTGATTGTGTTACTTCATTTACACCTTGACTAGCTTCAAAAGCAGTATTTGAAAGCTCATTTGAGATATCTTCTTGTTTTGTCATTGATTTTGAAATATCTGTTGACATATGAGTTATTTGTTCAATTGTATTATCTATTTTACCAATTGAACTTAAAGAGTTTTTAACTAAAGTTTGTATTAATTCAATGGCACTTGTAATCTCTTTTGCAGCATCATCAGATCTATTGGCAAGGTTTCTTACTTCTTGTGCAACTACTGCAAATCCTTTTCCAGCTTCTCCTGCTGTTGCTGCTTCTACTGCTGCATTTAAGCTTAGAATATTTGTTTGAAATGCTATTTGTGTAATAAGATTGATAGTTTCTCCAATCTTTTCAGACTCTTCATTTAGTTTCATCATAGCATTTGTTGTCTCTTTTGATTGTTCTTGTGCAATTTTTGTTATTTCTTCTGCTTTTGAAGAAGTACTTGATATCTCTTTTATTGATGTAAGCATTGTTTGTATTTTTGTAGATACATCATTTACTGCTTCATTGATTTGTGTAATTGATACTGATATCTCTTCTGAGCCATTTTTTGTTATTTGGGCTTCATTTGACATTGATTGAGCAGCTAAAGATAAATTGTCCAATGATTTTGTAACTTTTTGTACATTCTCATCAATATCAAAGATAAGATTTTTTCTTTCTGTTATATCTGTTGCATACTTTACAATCTTAAAAGGTTTGTTTTGTTCATCTAGTATTGGATTATATGTAGCTTGTATCCAAATTCTTTTATTATTCTTGCCAATTCTTAAATAAATACCTGAATCAAACTCTGCATTATTTAATTTTTCCCAAAACTTTTTATACTCTATAGAGTTTTTATAAGACTCTTCACAAAAAATACTGTGATGTTTACCTTGAATCTCACTCAAACTATAACCTATTGTATCTAGAAAGTTTTGATTTGCATTTAAAATAATACCATCTGTATTAAATTCAATTATTGCTTGAGATTTACTTATTGCTTCTATTTGACCTGTATAATCTAATGTTTGAATTTTTCTTTTTGTTATATCTTGTGCAAATTTTACTATTTCATACACATTGTTATTTTTATCTTTGATTGGAGTATATGATGCTTGTATATAAATAGACTCACCATTTTTTTTATATCTTTTAAACTCAGATGTTTGTGTTAGTCCTTCTTTTAAATCTTTCCAAAATTTTTTATAATCATTGCTATTTGCATAGTTTTTATCACAAAAAATACTGTGATGCTTACCTTTGATTTGTTCAAGATTATCATAGCCTAAAGCATTTAAAAAGTTTTTATTAGCTGTTTTTATTGTTCCATCAGTTTTAAAGCTAATAATTGCATAGTTTTCTTCTAAAGCTTTAAGTCTGGCAGAATCTTCTTTTGATGTAAAAAGTGTCATTTTAGATTTTACCTTTGTTTATTTATTTTGAATAATAATTGAAAAAACTTGTAATACAAATTTCAAATATTATCTAGATTTTATAAATTATAATTTTTTAATACTAATATTCAAATATTTTAACACTTTTTGAGTTTTGAAAAGTTGAAATTTTATGTAAAATCTAAATATAATAAATAAAATTATTATTTAGGATATAAATGAAAATCATAAATTCAGCAACACTACAAACTATAGAAGCAAAAAGCGTCGATGTGGAAGCATCTTTTACAAATGGCTTACCATCATTTACAATTGTAGGATTAGCATCAAATATAATTCAAGAGTCAAGGGATAGAGTAAAGTCTGCTTTATTATCAAATGAGTTTAAGTTTCCTGCAAAAAAAATAACAATCAATCTCTCTCCTTCTGAAATTCAAAAAAGTGGCACACACTTTGATTTGGCAATTGCACTTTTAATAGCTTTATATGAAACAAATGTTGAGTTTAATGATTTTTATATATTTGGAGAGCTAAGTTTAGATGGAAAAATAAAAGATAGTAGTAGTATTTTTCCTATTGTTTTATCTTTAACAAAACAAAAACTTGTAAAAAATGTCTTAGTATCAAAAGAAAGTGCAAAAAAACTTTCAAAAATTCCAAATATAAATATCTATTGTGTGGATAATTTAGATATGGCTATGCAATTTTTTAAGTTTAACAACAAAGAAAAATTCAAATACATATCTACAAATTTTGATTGTGAGAGTTTTTCTATTTTAGATAAATCATACTATTTTTTAAAAGATTATGAATTAGATTTCAATGAAGTAAAAGGTCAAAAATATGCTATTGAGGCTTCATTAATAGCAGCTGCTGGAAGTCATAATATACTATTTGAAGGAAGTGCTGGTTGTGGTAAAAGTATGATTAGCAAAAGATTAAAGTTTATTATGCCACCTATGAGTTTAGAAGAGATATTAGAAAAAGCGAAACTTCAATCAATTGATTTAAAACCCATAGACTTCTCTCCAATTAGAGTTTTTAGAGCTCCACATCATAGCTCAACAAAATCTTCAATATTTGGAGGTGGTAGTGGAAATAGTGCAAAAATTGGAGAGATTGCATTATCAAATAATGGCATATTGTTTTTTGATGAACTTCCTCATTTTTCAAAAAGTACTTTAGAAGCTTTAAGAGAACCACTTGAAGATTTTAAAGTTTTAATTAGTCGAGTAAACTCAAAAGTTCTTTATGATACGAAGTTTTTATTTATAAGTGCAATGAATCCTTGCCCTTGTGGGAACTTGCTTTCAATTAGCAAAGATTGTAGATGTAGTGATTTAGAAGTTCAAAGATATAAAAACCGTCTTTCAGAACCATTATTAGATAGAATTGATTTATATGTAGTGATGAATGAACCAAGTGTTAATGAAAAGGTTTATTACAATTCAATGCAACTGCATGAAAGAGTTATTAGTGCATTTAAAAAACAAAAACAAAGAGCCCAGAATGATTTAAATGGAAAGTTAAGTGATAAAGAGATTAAAAAATTTTGTAAATTAGATGATAGTTCAAATGAAATACTTAATAAAGCAATAGTAAATTATAAACTATCTTTTAGAAGTATTAATAAGATTTTAAAAGTATCAAGAACAATCGCTGATTTGAATAATAATGAAAATATTACAAAAGAAGATTTAATGAAAGCATTAAGTTATAGAAAAAGATGATAAACCTAGAACATAATATAAAAATGATTAGTTTACACCTTTGTAATAACAAAAATGGTATTATACAAAATTAATAAAATAAGCTTTTAAAGCTTAAGGAGAATCAATGACAAAATGCGGTTATGTATCTGTGGTTGGAAGACCAAATGCAGGTAAAAGCTCATTATTAAACTGGCTTGTTGGTGAAAAACTTGCAATGGTTTCACACAAAGCTAATGCTACAAGAAAAAGATCAAATATAATAGTTATGCATGAAGATGACCAAATTATATTTGTGGATACACCAGGACTTCATGAAACTGAAAAACTATTAAATCAATTTATGCTTGATGAGGCTTTAAAAGCTATGGGTGATTGTGATTTGATTTTATTTTTAGCACCAGTTACAGATAAACTTACTCATTATGAGGATTTTTTACAAAAAAATAAGAAAAATACAAATCATATACTTTTACTAACAAAAATTGATAATATAACTAATGATGAAGTTTTAGCTAAGATGAAAGAGTACGAAAAGTATAGTGATAAGTATCAAGCTGTAATTCCTGTATCAATAAAAAAAGCAACAACACATGCAGATATTTTAGATGAGGTTGTAAAACACTTACCTGAGCACCCTTATCTTTATGACCCTGAAATAATGACTACTGAAACTTTAAGAGATATCTTTAAAGAGTTCATTAGAGAATCAATTTTTGAAAATATCTCTGATGAGATACCTTATGAAACAGATGTTGTTGTAGAAAAAGTTGAAGAAAAAGATCATATTGATGTTATTAAAGCAACAATAGTTGTACAAAAAAGTACTCAAAAAGGTATGATTATAGGAAAAGGTGCTACTGCTATTAAAAGAATAGGTAAAGATGCTAGAGTTAAAATAGAGAAATTAACAGGTAAAAAGTGCTATTTAGAACTTTTTGTTTCAATAAGAAAAAATTGGACAAAAGATAAAAAAGGCTTAAAAGACCTAGGATATGATGTAACATTATAAAAAGTATAAGTTTATCTTGCTTTTTAAAGAAAGTTTATTTTATAATTTGTAGTTTATTCGTTTGGTGTATCTAAAGTTTTAAGATACGTCGCTTTGCAAAACTGTAAAGCAGTTATGATTGTATTTACTTTAAGAGGGAAACAGTGCAATTATCAATTATTTATGAATTAAGAGCAAACAATATAGAAGAAGAGCATATTGAGTTAATTATGCAAAGAGTTAAAAATAGGCTTTCTGAAAAGAATATTGATGCTGAACTTGAAAAATTAGGATATTCTAAAATCTTTACTGTTGATTATGATGCATATGATGCTGATTATACTTATGATGATGAAGAAGATTACTAAAATTAAAATTAATACCCTCGGGTATTAATTTTTACTAAAAAATAAACTAATAGCAAAGATATTATTAACTAACAAATTTTAACTACAATACTTCACTAATAAAGATTATAATGTAAAAAATTAGTGGAGCAAATAATATGAAAAAAGCCATACTATTACTTAATATGGGTGGACCAAACAATTTAGATGAAGTAAAAGTTTTTTTAAAAAATATGTTTAATGATAAAAGAATAATTTCAGCACCAAAGCTAATTAGAAAAATAATTGCATTCATAATCATAAAAAGTAGATTAAAAGAAGCGAAAAATAACTATAAACAATTAGGTGGGAAATCACCAATAATTGGCTATACACAAGAACTTGTAGATATTTTAAATAATGAACTTGATGCAGATATTTTTTATGTGATGAGATATACACCTCCATTTGCAAAAGATGTATTACCAAATATTAAAGATTATGATAAAGTTTATGCTATTCCTTTATATCCACACTATTCAACTACAACAACTGCTTCTTCTTTTGATGATTTGTTTATAGAAGCAAAAAAATATAAAATTGAAAATAAAATTAAAACTGTACATAAATACTACTCTAATGAAAACTACAATAAAGCAATTGTTCAAAGAATAAAAGAGGCACTAAAAGATAAAAATCCAAAAGAGTATGAGCTTGTTTTTTCAGCCCATGGTTTAACTCAAAAAATAATTGACAATGGAGATATTTATCAAAAAAATATAAAACAAAATGTTTACTATGCAAGAAAAGAGTTAGCAAAACAAGGTATAAATTTTCATAAAACACATCTAGCTTATCAATCAAGGGTAGGACCAATGCAATGGATAAAGCCATATTTAGAAGATAAATTAGCTTCTTTAGAGTTAAAAAAAGTGATTATTTATCCAATCGCTTTTACTATTGATAACTCCGAAACAGAGTTTGAACTTGATGTTGAATATAAAGAGTTAGCTCATGAATTGGGATTTAAAGAGTATATTGTAGCAAAAGCACCTAATGTGTTAATGAGTGAAGTAATAAAAGATTTGTACAATAAGATGGGAACATAATATGAAAGATTTTGTAGTAATTGGATCAGGCATTGGTGGAACTTCTGCTGCTTTAGCATTAAATAAAGATTTTGATGTAACGCTATTTGAAAAAGAGCAATATTTAGGTGGATGCTCTTCTACTTATAAAAGAGGTAAGTATTATTATAATGCAGGGGCAACTACTTTTGCAGGTTACCAAGATGGAACTTTTTTATATGATTTTTTTAAAAAAAATGAAGTTACTTTTAAAAAACAATTACTTGACTCATCTTTAACTGTTTTAATTGGAAACAAAAAAATCAGAAGATTAAGAGATTTAGATGCTTTTGTTGATGAGATTAATAGTGTATTTTATCATGAAAAGAATAAAGAGTTTTATGAATTGATTTTTTCTATAACAAATAGATTTTTCCAAATTGATGATTATTATTACTCAAATAAAAATCTTTTTTCTAAAACTAAGTCTTTATACTCTTTTAAAAATCTTTTTTTTGAGTTCTCATCACTTCTATTTACAAAAGCAGATAAATTTATTGATAAGTTTTTTAATGGCATTTCAAAAGAGTATTTGGATTATATAGATAATCAAGTATTAATTGTATCTCAAGCAAAAACAAATGAGATAAACTTTTTAACTTGTGCTTTAGCCTTGGGTTATCAGTTTATGAATAACTACTACATTTATGGTGGAATGGGAAGTTTATTTGATTCTATGGCTTTTAAAATAGATGATGTAAGAACAAATGAGTTTATACAAAATATCGAAAAAACAGCTAATGGATATATTGTTCATAGTAAAAATGAGTCTTTACATTCTAAAAATGTAATTTTAAATAGTTCACTTTTTGATAGTGCTCATTTATTTGAAGATAAAACTATTAAAGATTATATTAATAAATACAAAAAGTTTGATTTTGGTCTATCAGCATTTATGGTTTATATGAAACTTGATACAAATAAAACTTTTGACCATCACTATCAAATTATCTTGCCAAATAGATTAAAAAATACAGTCTCAAACTCTATGTTTGTCTCTTTTTCTAGTAATGATGATGAGAAAATGAAAGGAAGTGTTACTATTTCTATGCATACAAATAGTGCATTTTTTACTACACAAACAAAAGAGAAAAAACAAGAGTTACTAGATATAATTAAAAAAATTGTATGTGAAAAGTTAAATATACAAGAAGATGAGATTGTAAAATGTTTTGCAGCAACTCCTCAAACATTTAAAAAATATATTAATAGAACAAGCTTAGGTGGAATTGCAGTAAAATATGAAAATTTAGTTTATAAACTTCCATCAAATGATACTCCAATAAAAGGTTTGTACAATGTGGGTGATACTACATTTGCAGCTCAAGGTTGGCCAGGGGTTATGCTAGGAGTTAGAAATTTACAAAGGTTAATATGCAAAATATAGAGTTACAAATAAGATTGAAAGATTGGTTTTTTATCTTTTTAATAGCAATATTTTTTTCAATTGTTTTATCAGTATATAGTTACTTTTTAATAGATGAAGAACTTAAAAATGCAGTTATTTTTGGTGCATTATTGGGATTTGATATTTTTATTTTTTCAATGTCATTTATTACATATTTAAATAACTATATTTTACCCAAACTTTCAAGAAAGTATTGGATTTTTCTAGCTGTTATTTTCTCTTTTTTATCAGGTTTTTTAGGTACTCTTTTGACTTATTATTTGTGTAATATTTTAGATATTTATTTGCTTGAAAAGTTTAAAGATAGTTATATGATTTTTGCATTTTTTATAGGGTTTTTAACATATTTTGTTGCTGCACTTTTGTATCAATTTGTAAAAATGAGTAATAAAAAAGAGTATAGTGAAAGACTTTTATTAGATAGTAGATTAAAATCACTTCAAAGACAACTAAATCCGCATTTTTTATTTAATTCTTTAAATTCACTTGTTGAATTGCTTCATGAAGATATTAATAAAGCAGAAGATAATTTAATGCAACTTTCAAAATTCTTAAGGCAAAGTATGAAAGAGAGTGCTTTAAATAGTTTAAAAGATGAATTAGATAATCTTAAAAGATATGTTGCATTGGAAAATGTAAGATTTTCAAATAAGATTATTTTAAATATTGATATAAATAAAGAGTTTTTAAAAAGACAAGTTCCAAAATTTTCAATACAATTGCTTGTAGAAAATGCCATAAAACATGGCTTTGATAAATCAAATAAAGAGTTGATAATTGATATTTATGTAAAAGAATATGAAAAAGATTTTGAAATTTATGTAAAAAACAATGGAAAAGCTGTAAATACAAATAGATTTGGAATAGGTCTTACAAACTTAAAAGAGAGATTACAAATTTTATGTAAGGGAAAAATTTCTTTAGAAAATAGCCAAATACCAACTTATAAAATCACAATAGGAAGATGCAATGAAAATATTAGTAATGGATGATGAAGAACTAGCAATAAAAAGATTAGTTAGATTACTTGATGAGCTTAAATATGATTATAAAGTAGCAAACAATAAAGAAGAGTTTGATTCTTTAGATAAAGAGCATGATTTTGATATTTATATTTTAGATATTAATATGCCAGATATTAGTGGACTAGAACTTGCGCAAGAGATATTTGCATTGAATGCTCAAGCTTTTGTTATTTTTCAAACAGCATATGAAGAGCATGCTTTAAAAGCTTTTGAAATTGGGGCTATTGATTATTTATTGAAGCCTTTTACAAAAGAGGATTTACAAAAAAGTATAAATAGAGCAATTTCTTATAAAAAAGAAGAAAAAGGTACAAAGTTCTTAACTAAAAATGGAGATGAAGCTTATTTGTTAAAGCCTGAAGATATTGTTTATATTCAAGCTGATTTAAATGAAGTAATTTTTAGAACAAAAGAGGGCTTTTCATATTATGCAAAAAAGATATCTGATATGGAAAATTTGTTAAAATCATCAAATTTTTTTAGAATACATCGTTCATATATAATAAATCTTGATTATGTAAAAAGTATGAAGACACAAGAGCAAAGTAAGATTGAGTTTTTCTTTACAAATATAAAAGATAGCATTACTTCAAGTAAAGATGGAGCAAAAAAATTTAGAGAATTTATCGAAAAATAAGGAGCAAATATGCAAAGTGTTTTAACAATCGCAGGTTCTGATTCTTGTGGTGGAGCAGGAATACAAGCTGATTTAAAAACTTTTGAAGCTTTTGGTGTTTATGGGGCTTCGGTTGTTACAGTATTAACAGCTCAAAATACAACAGGTGTAAAAGATATCTTTGAAGTTGATGCTAGATTTGTAAAAGCACAAATCGATTCAATTTTAGATGATTTTGATATTAAAGTAATAAAAGTAGGTATGCTTTTTAACAAAAAAATAATAAAAACAGTAAAAGATGCAATTAAAGATTTGGGTATTCCTATTGTTCTAGATCCTGTATTTGTATCAAAAGCTGGCTCAGCTTTATTGGAAACAGAAGCTATAAAAGAGTTAAAAGATTTTTGTCAATACGCAAAGGTAATAACACCAAATTTATACGAAGCAAAACAACTTTTTGATTATAATGAAAATGAAGAACATGACTTAACTAAGATCAGAGAGTACAAAACAAATGTTTTAATAAAAAAACATAAAAAAGAGATAAATGATATTTTGTATAGTATAGATTATTTATATACAAAAACTGATATCAAATCTTTTCATACTCCATATATTAGAACAAAAAATGTTCATGGAACAGGTTGTACTTTATCTTCTTCCATTGCTGCAAATTTGGCATTGGGTAAAGATTTGGAAGAAGCAATAAGAGTATCAAAAGAGTATGTTTATGAAGCTATTTTAAAAGCTCCGAACTTAGGTAAAGGCTCTGGAGTAATTAATCATAAAGTTTAATTTCAAAGAGGTTTTAACCTCTTTGAAAAGTTCTAATGCTCAACAGCTGTATTTGCACCAAAACCTGTATTTGCTCTAATATTTTGAGCTCTAAATTTCTCTTGTTCATCTTTTGCTCTTTGAGAGTTATCTGTAATTGAGAAAAACCAAATTGCAATAAATGCAGTTGTTACAGAGAATAGTGCAGGGTGTTTATATGGAAAGATTGCTTCTTCATTTCCAAGAATTTGAACCCAAACAATTGGTCCTACTACAACTAATACAACAGCAGTAATTAAACCAATAAATCCTCCAATAAAAGCACCTCTTGTAGTAAGTTTTCTCCAATAAATTGATAAAAATAAAATTGGAAAGTTTGCAGATGCAGCAATACCAAATGCAAGACCTACCATATATGCAATATTTTGTTGCTCAAATGCAATACCTAAAATAACTCCAAGTATTCCAACTGCAATTACAGTAATTCTTGATATTTTAACAATTTTTTCATCACTTGCTTGAGGATTAATAACATTTGCATAAATATCATGGGAAATAGCACTAGCACCTGCTAATGTAAGACCAGAAACAACTGCTAAAATAGTAGCAAAAGCAACAGCTGAAATAAATCCTAAAAATGCATTTCCTCCTAGCATATGTGATAGATGAATAGATGCCATATTATTTCCACCAAATAGCTTCCCATCGACAAAATATTGTGCGCCATCTGCTGAATTTAAAAAAGCAATTGCTCCAAATCCAACTATTGTAATAATAATCCAAAAATATCCAACAAAACCAGTAGCATAAACAACAGATTTTCTAGCCTCTTTAGCATTTCCAACAGTAAAGAATCTCATAAGAACATGAGGAAGCCCAGCAGTACCTAACATAAGTGCCATACCAAGTGAAATAGCTGAAATTGGATCAGAGATAAATCCACCAGGAGCTAAAATTGACTCACCATCACTGTGATTTTCCACTGCACTTACAGCTAAACTTTCAAAATTAAAATCAAAATGGTATAAAACCATAATAGCCATAAAAGATACACCTGTTAATAAAAGACATGCTTTTATTATTTGAACCCAAGTAGTTGCTAACATGCCACCAAAAGTAACATAAATAATCATCATAACACCAACTAATATAACTGCAAATTCATACTCCATTCCAAATAGAACTTGAATAAGTTTTCCTGCACCTACCATTTGAGCAATAAGATACAAAATAACAACTGATAGTGAACCAAAAGCAGCTAATGTTCTAATCTCTTTTTGACCTAATCTATAAGCAGCAATATCTGCAAAGGTAAATTTTCCTAAGTTTCTTAGTTTTTCTGCCATAAAAAATAGAATAATTGGCCAACCAACTAAAAATGAAACAGCATAAATAACTCCATCATAGCCTTTTAAGTAAATAAGACCAGAAACACCTAAAAATGCAGCAGCTGACATATAATCACCTGCAATTGCCATACCATTTTGAAAACCGCTAATTCCTCCACCTGCTGTATAAAAATCACTTGCAGATTTTGTTTTCTTTGCTGCCCAGTATGTAATACCTAATGTTCCTACAATAAATATAAAAAACATAATAATAGCTGGTATATTTAAATCTCTTTTAGTTGCCTCAAAACTTGCATCTCCCGCTGCAAAAACTGAAACACTAAAAATTGAAAGTAGTGCTAGTAATTTTATCATTATAACTCATCCTTTACATCATCTTTTACTTTATTGATTAAGTCTTCAAACTCACCATTAGCTCTTATTACGTAAATAATTGTAGTTATAAAACTAATTACTAAAATTGCTAGGGCTATTGGAAAAGCAATTGTTGTTAATCCATCGCCTATTTTTGTAGCTAATATCTCTTTGTTAAATGCAATTGTTAAAATATATGCATAAAACATAACTAATACGAAAACTCCAAGCTTAATACTAAAACTTCTTCTTTTATTAACAAGTTCTATGTATTGTGGATGGGTTTCTATCTTTTCTACTAATTTTTCGTTCATCCGCTCTCTCCTGTTTATATTTACACATTTTTAATTTTATTGTTTCAAAATGAAACTATAAATTATGTATAAAATATGTAAATTTGTAAGAAGTGAGAATTCTACACATTAAGATTATCTAATAATCTTAATTATATTTATTAGTATATTTTTGTAAGCTAATATAAATAAAATTGCCTATATTGTGTTACATATAGTATCAAAAACTTTACTTATTATCCTTTATTATATATATTATAATCAAAAGATATAGTAAAAAGTTGTCATCAATGAACATAAATTGTGTATTAAAGAACAACTATTGATGATATAATTAAAAAATGAAATTAAATTGAGGATTATCTATGTTATTAGCTGTATCAAGTTGTTTATTGGGAAATAATGTTCGATATGATGGGTCAAATCAAATGAATAAATTTGTTCTTAAAACACTATCTGAATATGCACAATTTGTGCCTTTTTGTCCAGAGCATTTGGCATTGGGAACACCAAGAGAAACAATTAGAATCATTAGTGAAAAAGAAAAAGATTTAGAGCTTAAAACAGTTTTTACAAAAGAAGATGTTACAAGTAAAGTATTTGAAGCTTCTTCTCAAGAAATAGATAATCTTAAAAAACAAGCAATCTGTGGAATAATATTGAAATCAAAATCTCCAAGCTGTGGATTAGGTAGCACAAAATATTATGAAAATGGAATGCCTCAAGGAAAAAAAGATGGTGTATTTGCTGCTATGTGTAAAGAAGAGTTTAAATACCTTCCAATAGAAGAAGAAGCAAGACTTAATGATGCTTGGCTAAGAGAAAATTTTATTATGCAAATTTTTGCATATAGTGAAGTAGAAGAGTTAAGTAACAAAATAACAAAATTTAATGAACTAGTTGAATTTCATACATCTTATAAATATTTACTTCACTCAAAAAATGAAGTTCTATACAGAGAACTTGGAAATATAGTAGCAAATCATGAAAAAAAGAGTTTAAAAGATATTATGGATGAATATAAACAGTTATTTAAACAAACTATTGCAACTAAGAGCAAAATAAGTAAAACAGTAAATGTTTTAGAACATATGGTGGGATTTTTTAAAAAAGATTTAACTTCAAAAGAGAAAATAGAATTAAAAGATTTAATAGCTCAATACAAAGAGAAAATTATTCCATTAATTACAGTAATTGCACTTATTAAAATGTTTAGTGTAAAGTATGAAAAAGAGTTTTTATTAAAACAGAAGTTTTTACATCCTTATCCTGATAAATTAGCATTAAGAAGTGATATTAATAGTGGAAAATAAAAAAACAGTTTTATGGTTTAGAAGAGATTTAAGAGTTGATGACTCTATGCTTTTATCAATAAAAGCAAATGAAGTTTTGCCTATATTTATCTTTGATAAAAAAATTTTATTAGAACTTAAAAGTGATGATAAAAGAGTTGATTATATTTTTAAAAAAGTAATACAATTAAAAGATGAGTTAAAAAAATATAGTTTAGATTTAGCTATATTTTATGCTGATGTTATTGATGTATTTAAGTACTTGAAATCAAAAGCTTATGATGAAGTTTATGCAAGTGTTGATTATGATAATTATGCAAGAAAAAGAGATGAAGAAGTAGCTAAAATAATCAATTTTATACCTTTGTATGATTGTTATATTTATGAACCAAGGGAGATTTTGAAAAAAGATTCTTCACCTTATGTTGTCTTTTCTCCATATTATAAAGAAGCAAAACAAGTTTATACAAAAGAGCACTCTTTAAAATATGAACTTGAAACAAATAAATTAAGTAGTTTTGAATTTTTTGATTATATAAATGAGTTTAAAGAAAACAAGCTTATTCAAAAAACACTCAGTATTGATACAATTGGATTTAAACAAAATAGTATAAAATACGAATCACCTTTAAAAAAATTAAAACAATTAAAATCTAAACTTATAAGCTATAAAGATTTAAGAGATTATTTAAATGAAGATGCAACTTCTAATTTAAGTGTTGATTTAAGATTTGGAACAATAAGTATAAGAAGTATATTAAGAGAGTTAATAACTTTAAAAAAACAAGGTTTTGATACAGAAGCATTTTTTAGACAACTAGTTTTTAGAGATTTTTATGCTTCACTTTTATATCACTTTCCTAAACTTCATACACAAGATTTTAGAAGCTATGCTCCTTATAGTTTCAACAAAGATTATTATGAAAAATTTATAAGTGCAAAAACAGGAGTTCCTATTATTGATGCAGGTGTTAGTGAATTACTTACTACTGGTTATATGCACAATAGAGTGCGTATGATTGTAGCTTCATTTTTTTGTAAACATCTAATGCTTCCATGGCAAAAAGGAGAAGCTTTTTTTGCAAAGCACCTTATGGATTATGATGCAGCTTCAAACATACTTTCTTGGCAGTGGAGTTCAAGTACAGGAATAGATGCACAACCATATTTTAGAGTCTTTAATCCATATTTACAAGCTAAAAAGTTTGATAAAGATGCATTGTATATCAAAAAGCATTTAAAAGCATTAAGTAATGTAAATGCAAAAGATATACATGATGAAGATTTTCTTTTTTCAAATACTATAAAAGGATATACAAAACCTATAATAAAACATAAATTTGCAAGAGAGCATTTTTTAAGTGAATCAAAAAAGTTTTTAAATAACTAATTTTATTATTTTTATGTTAAACTTTCTTTATGGAAAAGTTTAACATTTTAAATAACTACTTTTTTACTATTTTAATACAAGTAAATGAGCAAATAGATGATAAATATATCAAAGAGTTTATTTGTTCAAATTTGCAATTGAAGAATATATCTTATAAACATAAGTATGTTTATTATAGTTATATACAACAACTAAACTCTTATCAAGTCTTTGTATTTGAAAAAAATGATTTTGCTTTACTCTTTTTAGATAATATAAATAGTGATAGTTTATATACTTTACTTTTTTATGATTCTTATTTAATACTTTTAAAAAATAAAAAACTCTACTACTTTTTGAACTTAAAGTATAAACTAAATGAAGATGAATTAATACAGCTAATCAAAAACAAACTCAATATTGAAATCTCAAAGATAACAAATCTTGATAATAAAAGCTTTGAAAAACTTATAAATAAAAGTCAGAAAAACAAATATAATATACTTGATTTTTCATCAAATAACTATCTTAATGCACTTATCTTAAATTGTATTTTATGCATAGTTTTTTTAGTGAATTATTTTTTATATACTCAAAATAGAGTAACTAATAGTGTAGAAAATAAGGTTTTATTTACTAAAGAGAAAAAAGATTTAAAAACAAAAAAGTTAATTGATATTTTAAATAACTCCTTTGCACATAATTTAAAATTTAAAGATTTAACTATAAAAAGTAATAAAATAGACTTACTTGTAAGTTCTAATAAAGTAGTAAATATTGAAAATTTTTCTAAAAAAATAGGTGCAAAGGTGAATTTTTTAGAACATAATAAACAAAGTAGTGAGTATGAAGCAAAATTATTTATACAAGAAAATAGATAAAAAAATAGGAAAGTTTACACTTTTAGAGAAAATAGAACTATTTTTACTTCCAGTTTTGTTTACTCTAATAATAATATTTTTATTTGAGAATTTTAACAAAATAAAAAAGATTAATATCTCAAATAATGCTTTAATATTAAAAACTAAAGATAATAGAATTGATGAAGAAAAACTTTTTTTATCGCTTAGTAATTATTTTGAAAAAGAGAAAATAAAAATAAACTCTTTAATTAAAAAAAAGAGTAGCTTAGAGCTTAAAATAGAGACTTCAATGCTAAAACTACTCTATGCAACACAGTTTATTGAAACAATAAGTTCAAATACAAATATAAAAAGTTTAATAATAAAAAATAAATCAAATATGGTAAAGGCAGATATTTTTATTGAACTATCAAAAGATTATGAAATTATTGAAAAAGATATTATTAAAAAAAGTAACTTAGATTTTTTAAAAAAAAGAGATGATTCTTTAGTAGAAGTACAAAATACCCAATCAATCGTTTTTGATTATGTATTAATAAATAATAAATGGGAAAAAAGGATTAGTAGTGAATAAAATTAAAGAGTTTGTTATTGATTATGAGTTAGTAAAAAAGTTTGATATAAATGCTTTACAAAAGAGTTTAATACTACCTATATATGAAGACGATGTATATTCTTACTGTGCTGTTTGTAAAAAAAGTGATATAACTTTTGCTAAAAAATGTTTTTTTAATTTGACAAGTTTTATAAATATAAAAGAAGAAGAGGTACTTTTTTATTTAAGTGATTTTAATACAAGATACGAATTATATTTGTTATATAAAAAAAGCTTAGAAAATTTAAAAGAGAACTCCCAAAATCATATAGATAAATTTTTTAAACTCTTACTTGAATTTAGTATTGAAAAAAGAGCAAGTGATATACATATTGAGACAAATGAAAAAACTCTTTTTATAAGATTTAGAATTGATGGAAAACTAAAACACATTATTAGTTTTGATTTGGCTTTTTATAAAGTTATTAGCTCAATTATAAAGTTAAAAGCAAAGTTGGATATCACTCAGTATAGAAAGGCTTTAGATGGAAGAATAAATGAAAAGTTAAATGAAAATAGTTATGATTTTAGAGTCTCTATTTTGCCAACAATATCAGGTGAATCAATTGTTCTTAGAATTTTAGATAATAAAAGTATAAAAAAGGATTTAAAATATCTAGAGTTTTCAAAGTCAATTTATAACTCTTTGAGTAATATATCTAATTTAACACAAGGTTTAGTTTTAGTTTGTGGACCAACAGGAAGCGGAAAAACAACTACACTTTATTCAATATTAAAAAGTTTTGATTTAGATAATAAAAAGATTATTACAGTTGAAGACCCTGTTGAATATAAACTTGATGGAATAACACAAATAAATGTAAATGATAAGTTAGATGTTAGTTTCTCCTCAGTTTTAAAAAATATATTAAGGCAAGATCCTGATATTATATTTATTGGAGAAATTAGAGATAAGTTATCTTTGCAAATAGCTATTCAAGCTTCATTGACGGGGCATTTGGTTTTATCAACAATACACTCAAATAGTGCACTAAACTCAATTAGTAGACTTCTTGATTTGAATTCTCAAAGCTATTTACTATCTTCAACTTTAAAATCAATATTTTATCAAAGACTTGTTTTAAAGGTTTGTCCTAATTGTGCTTTTAAAGGATGTAAAAACTGTAATTATACAAAATATCAAGGAAGAACAGCTATTTGTGAACATATAAAAATAGACGAAAATATGAGCTCATTAATTGCAAAAAATAGTTCAAACTATGAGTATAAAACATATTTAGATTCTATAAATTATGAAGATATATATTTTGATGCAAAAAATAAAGTAAAAAAAGGTTTAACAACTTTAGATGAGGTTTATAAAGTACTAGGTTTTGAAGATGAAATATAAAATATATTATCAAGAAAACTCAAAACTTTGTTCAAAAGTTATTATTTGTGATAATTTAGATGAGATTCAACTACCAAAAAATACTATAAAAATTAAAAAAAAGATGAATACTAAGTTTAAAAAAAGTAAATATATTTTTGATACTAAAGAGATATATCAAATCTTTTATGAACTTGATTTGATGTTGGATTCTAATATTGATGTTACTACTTCTTTAAATATTTTAAGAAATAATAGAAAAAATAAAAAACATAAAGAGTTTTTAAAAGATTTATCAAATAATGTGAAAAATGCAAAAGGTTTAAATTATGATGAACAAAGATTTAAAGTTGATTATATTGTTAAAAGTTTTTTTAAAATTGTAAATAAAAATGGTGATTTAAATCTAGCTATAAAAGCTTTGAGTAGACTTTTGAAGTTTCAATTAGAAGTAAAAAATAGTTTTAAAAAAGCCTTTTTCTATCCTTTTGTATTATTATTAACCTTGATATTTTCTATATTAGCAATATTTTATTTTGTCTTACCTGCTTTTGAACCTTTGATTAATAGCAATGCAATAAAAGCAAATAGTGCAACTATTTTACTTTATTCATTAAAAGATTTTTTAAATAGTTATATTTTTTATATAATATTATTTAATCTGTTAATTTTTTTATTTATCTATTTTTTTTATAAATCAAATGATAAGTTTAAATACATAGTTTCTAAAATAGTGCTTCTTAAGATACCTTTATTTAGTAAAATAGTTTTAGATTTTGAACTTTATAAAATATTTATAATTTTAAATATTTTACAAAAAGCAAATTATGAATTTTTTGATACTTTAAGTAGTCTTCGTTATTTAATTAAAAACAAATATCTTTTAGATAAAATATCGCTCATTGAAACTTTGATAAAAAGTGGTAAAAGTATATCTTTTGCTTTTGAGATTACAAATTTATTTGATGGTTTTGTATTAAACTTGATTAATACAGGTGAAAAATCAAATAGTTTATCTAAAGTCACTTTTGAAATAGAAAAAGTTTATAAAATAAGTTTTGAGAATAAAGTTAAGTCACTCTCCTTTTGGATACAGCCTATTGTTTTTTTATTAATAATGGGATTGATTCTTTGGATTATATATGCAATATTTATTCCAATGTGGAGTATGAGTGATATGATAAAGTTTTAAAGGAAAAAAATGGGTAAAGAACAAGAGTTTGAAGACTCAATAAGGAATATTTTAGAGTATATTGGTGAAGATGTAACACGAGAAGGTTTAGAAAAAACTCCAAGTAGAGTAAGAAAAGCTTTTGAATTTATTTGTGGGGGATATAAAGAAAATCCAGAAGATATCTTGAAATCTGCACTATTTACAAGTACAAATGATGAAATGGTTGTTATTAAAGATATTGAATTTTATAGTCAATGTGAACATCATATGTTACCAATTATTGGGAAAGCTCATGTTGCATATATTCCAAATGGAAAAGTTGTAGGTCTTAGTAAAATACCAAGAGTTGTAAATGTATTTGCTAGAAGATTACAAATTCAAGAACAAATGACTGAACAAATTTGTGATGCATTAAATGATACATTAAAACCAAAAGGTGTTGCTGTTATGATTGATGCAAGGCATATGTGCATGGAGATGAGAGGTGTTGAAAAAATATGCTCTACTACTGTTACTTCAGCACTTAGAGGTTTGTTTAAACAAAATAAAAAAACAAAAGATGAGTTTTTAACTATCGTTTCTTCTTCTTTACAAAAGTAAAGTAGCAATTGCTACTTTACTTTTTTATTTACTTTTTTAATGAATCAAGATGTTTTAATTCGCTATTTAATCCTTTATAAAGACTAAAACACATAACTAATAATATAATTGTAAATGGTAATGCTGTGGTAATTGAACCTGCTTGAAGTGCTGATAATGCTTCTTTTCCACCCATATATAAAAGTGATATGGCAACAGCACCTTCAACAACTGCCCAAAAAACTCTTTGTGTTGTTGGAGCATTTAATTTTCCACCTGCTGTGATACTATCAATTACTAATGAACCTGAATCAGATGATGTTACAAAAAATACAATTACTAAAAATATTGCTAAAACTGAAGTAATTGATGATAAAGGAAGATTTTCTAACATTTGAAACATTGCCAATGATTTATCTGTTAATCCATCTGCTAATGCACCTGTTTCACTTATTACTTGATCAATTCCAGTAGTACCAAATGCACTCATCCAAATAGCAGTAATTAGTGTAGGAATTAATAAAACAGCAATAATAAACTCTCTTACTGTTCTACCTTTTGAAACTCTTGCTATGAACATACCAACAAAAGGTGACCATGCAATCCACCAAGCCCAATAAAAAATCGTCCAACCATGGAACCATTCTTGATCTTCTCTTCCTACAAAATTAGCCAAATCAAGCATATTTGTAGCATAAGCGCCAACTGTATCTAAAAAACCATTGAAAATTCCAAGTGTTGGACCAACAATGATTACGAACATAATTAATAAGAAAGCCAAAAGAATATTTAAATTACTTAATATTTTTACACCACCTTCTAAACCTCTTACAACAGATACAATTGCAACAGCTGTAATACATACAATAATAATAATTTGTGTACCAACACCATTTGAAACATCAAATAAAAAATGTAATCCTGATGCTACTTGTTGTGCTCCAAGTCCTAAAGAAGTTGCAAGTCCAAAAATAGTTGCAAATACTGCTAATATATCAATTACATGACCTGGCCAACCCCAGATTTTATCACCTAAAATTGGATAAAAAGCTGATCTCATTGTAAGTGGTAACTTTTTACTATATGAAAAGAAAGCCAAAGATAAACCAACAATTGCATAAATTGCCCAAGGGTGTAATCCCCAGTGAAACATTGTAGCACCCATTGCTAATTCTCTTGCTTGAGGTGTATTTGCTTCAACATTTAAAGGTGTATGCCACCAATCTGTATAATATGCTACTGGTTCAGCAACAGACCAAAACATAAGTCCTATACCCATTCCTGCTGCAAATAGCATTGAGAACCATGACATTTTTGAAAACTCAGGTTTTGCATCTTCTCCACCAATTCTTATTTTACCCACTGGTAAAAAAATAAGAAATAAACAAAATATAACAAAGATATTACTTGAAGACATAAATAACCAATCAAAATTATTAATAGCCCACCATTTTGCACCATCTAATGTTTCATTTGCAATTGATGGAAAAATTGCAGTAACTATAACAAATGCTAAAACAATTAAAGCACTTATTATAAATACAGGATTATGAATGTCTAATCCGAATTTTTGTAAGTTGTCCTGACCTATCTCATAGTCAGTTGAATATTTTTTACTCATGTTACTCCTATAGTTACATAATTTATGTAATAAAAAAACAATTTATATGTATATTAATTACATATCAGTAGTAAAATATAGTAAAATAGCTTAAAATCTAATTATTTAAATAGTGTGAGAATATAACTTAAAAACAAAAAAAGGGGAACAAGAAATATATTCTTGTTCCCCTTTTTTATTTTAAAAATTTGCTAGTTATTTGAAATTATCAATATCTTCTACATCACTTGTTGATATTTTTTCTAACTTACTTTCAACAATATCTAAAAACTCATTTCTGTTTTTTTCATCCATATTATTGTGAAGCATCTCTAAAATATATTTTATTCCATTTGCATTTATTTTTTTTACACTTGCAAGATAGTGTACAAATGCAATAAATCTAACATCAGTAATTGAATAAAGTTTTTTTGTTTGGTTCTGTCTTTTAGGAAATAGTCCTTTTTCTTCATACATTTTTAAAGTTCTTGCTTTTGTAGTTAGAAGTTCTGCTATACTACTTAAAGGTAAAATACACTTTTCGTTATTCAATAAAGCCATCCTTAAATTTTCCTTTATCAGTTTTAATTTTTCGCCATTTTATAAAAGAATTACTTTAGCTAACATTAAGAAACTAAAGAAGCCCACTATATCAGTAACTGTTGTAAGTAAAACTGTACTTCCTACTGCTGGGTCTATATTGAACTTTTTTAATAATAAAGGAATTGAAGCTCCAAAGAAACCTGCACTAAAAAGGTTAATCACCATAGATAAAGCAATAACTAAACCAAGAAGTTTTTCATCAAACCAAAGCCATGCAATAAATCCCATGATTATGGCAAATAATACACCATTTACTAAAGAGATAAATACCTCTTTTCTTACGGCACTTTTTGCATTTTCTAGTTCAATATCTCCTAGTGCTAACTGTCTTACCATAACAGCTAATGTTTGTGTTCCTGCATTTCCTCCCATTGATGCTACAATAGGCATCAAAATTGCTAATGCAACATATGCTTGTATAGTTTGATCAAACAAACCAATTACCAGTGAGGCTAAAATAGCAGTTCCTAAGTTTAAAAATAACCAAATTGCTCTTTTTTTTGCAGTAGTAATAAGATTGTCTTCATGTTCAAAATCTTCATGTACCCCTGCTAATTGATACATTTGCTCTGTTGCATTTTGTTCAATTACATCTAAAATATCATCACTTGTAATTCTACCCATAAGCATATCTTGATAACCAACAACAGCAACAACATTTAAGTCATACTGTTCAAAATGTTTTGCAACTTCATCAATATGTGTATTATCACTTACTTTAAAGGGTTTATATTTAAACTCATCAGCTTCATTTATAATATCTTCATAAGTTTTATCAAAATCAAAGATTATTAAATCTTCAAGTGAGATTGAAGCTATTAGTGATTTTTCATCATTTACTACAAAAACTTGATGAATATTTACTAATTCATCATTTGCTTTTGCATTTTTAAGTCTATATACTGATTCACCAATTGTTTCATTTAATTTTGCTGAGAATAGCTCAGTTTGCATATATGCACCAGCTTCATCCTCTTCATATCTTTTAAGCCATTCAATATCTTTTTTATCTTCTTCTTCTAAACCCTCATAAATCTCTTTTGCTTTTTGCTTATCAATCTCTTCTATTTCTTGGATAATATCTGTTGCATCATCTGATTCAAGTAAATCAACAGCATCTGTAAGTCTTTGGATTGATAGCTCTTCATAAGCAGCATCTCGTAGATTGTCAGGAAGTTCTAAAAGAACCTCCCCTAAAAGTTCATCAGGAATAGTTTTTAAGATATAAAAAAAGTCTTCAATACTTTCATTTTCAATTTTTCTCAATGAGTAAGCAATATCTGAGGGGTGCAGATTGTCTATTTTCTCTAAAAGCTCATTTGGGTCTTTTATAATATTTTCATTTTGCATTTAAACTCCTTGAGTTTTATTGTAACAGTGTATAACTCTCTTTTCTTGCAAATTTTGTAGGAAGTTTTCTATTTTGGTCGCTAACTACTAAATCAAGCTCTTGCACATAATCTTTTGTATTTGCTATAAAAGTTGCTTTTTGTTTTCCTGAAAGCTTTACTTCTTTTCCTCTTGTTATTACTTTTAAAGGATTAATAGCTCTTCCATTTTTATATAAGCCAAGGTGTAAGTGCGGTCCTGAACTAAGACCTGTACTTCCTACATATCCTATGTGAGTACCTTTTCTTACATAACTTCCAACTCTAAGACCACTTTTAAATCTACTTTGATGGGCATATAGTGTTCTATATCCATTTGAGTGTCTTATGATTATGGTATTACCATATCCTCCTCTTCTTCCTTTAAAAATAACTTTTCCATCACCAGCTGCATATATTTTTCTTCCTCTTGGTGCTGCAAAGTCAGTTCCTAGGTGTGCTCTATATCTTTTTAATACAGGATGCCATCTTTTTCTTGTAAATTGGCTTGAAATTCTTTTGTAAGTTAAAGGAATTTGGAAAAAATAGGTTTTTGAGTAACCATTTCCTTTTTCATCATAATATTTTAAATTGTGTCTATTTTTTAATCTATAGTTTCTTTTACCGTTTACTTCTACCATAGCAGCAACTAGCTCAGGGGTTCCAAAATATTTACCCATTCTAACTTTTTGTTTATATTTTAGTGCTACAAAATCACCTTTTTGAATACCTCTAAAGTTAATACTTCTTCCATAAACTCTCATAACTTCATTTGCTAAAGCTAAGTTTTCTGTTGCTTCAAATATATCTTTAAATGGTGACCTTTGGATTTTTATTGCTATTGTTTCATCTATCTCTTCATATGCAATTGGTATTGTTTCAAATGCATATTTTCCCTTTTTTGTTTCATAAATATGAAGTTGCATCTCTTCTGAAACTGGTATTAAAACCTGTTTTAAACTACCATCTTCATTTAGCATCAAGTTATAATCAATACCTGCAATGATCTCTGAACAAAGCTCTTTATCCTCTTTTTCTAAACTAAAATAGAGATTTTGAGAGATATTGTATTTATCTAAAAAAGTTAAAAAACTTTCACCTTTTGGCCATGTTAATTCTTGAACTTGTACTCCAAAAACAGTTGTTAAAAATATGATTAATGTAAATATGATTTTCATGAGACTACTTTTATATAAAAATTAGGGGTAATATTATACAATTGCAAAACTTAAAAAAAAATATTTGGAGTGTTTAATGCGTATTTTGGCTATGTTTGCCCTTTGTGTATCTTTCTTATTTGCAGATTTAATAGATATTTATAGAACACAAGGAATTGATGCTGTAAAAGAAAAACTAGAAAAACAACTACAAGAAAAGAGTTATTGGAATAACTTTTTAGAAAAAAAAGATGTGACATATGGTTATTATGAGTCTAAAAAATTCTTAATTTTAGTAGAAAAAGGAACAAAAGAGTTAAAAGTTTTAGAAAATGTAAATAATCTTTTCTCACAAGTAGTTCAAGATAATGTAATTGTTGGTGAAAAACCAGGTGACAAACAAATTGAGGGTGATTTAAAAACTCCTGAGGGCGTATATGAATTAACTTCAAAACTTACAAAACTTGATCCATTTTATGGTCCACTTGCACTTGTGACTTCTTATCCAAATACTTTTGACAAAGCAATGAATAAAAAAGGGCATGGAATTTGGATTCATGGTATGCCTTTAAATGAAAAAAGAGAAGAGTTTACACAAGGTTGTATTGCTTTGGATAATCCAAATTTAGTTAATTTAGATAAAAGTATTAGATTAAATGAAGCACTTGTTTTAATCTCAGAAGGTAAAATTGAAAAAGTAAAAAAAGATGATATTAGTTCAATATTATCATTTATTTATAAATGGAAAGACGCATGGAGAAAATCTGATATTGAAAGATATTTGTCTTTTTATTCAAATGATTTTAGACGATATGATGGTTTGGGTTTAGATGGTTTTTCACAGTATAAAAAAAGAATTTTTTCAAGAAAAGAAGATAAAACTATTGTTTTTTCAAATATAAATATAATACCTTATCCTAATTCATTAAATAAAAAAATGTATAAAGTTTTGATGGATGAAAAATATAGAACTAGAAATTATAAGTTTGATGGTAAAAAGGAACTTTTTATTGAGTTAAAAGACAATTCAATAAAAATTCTAACTGAGGGATAAAAGTTTTTTTAACCCCTTTTTAGATATAATCGCACATTAACTATGAAATAACTTTTAAGGTAACAGATGCAAGAAAAAGAGATGAATATTGAAGAGATAGCACTAGCGCACTCTTTAACACTTGAGGAATTAGGTCAGATTAGAAATATTTTAAGAAGAGAACCAAATCATGTGGAAATTGGTATTTTTTCGGCTATGTGGAGTGAGCATTGCTCATATAAATCAAGTAAAAAATACCTAAATGGTTTTCCTACAAAAGCTCCATGGGTTATTCAAGGACCAGGTGAAAATGCTGGTGTTATTGATATTGGAGATGGATATGCTGCTGTATTTAAAATGGAATCACATAATCACCCTTCATTTATTGAACCTTATCAAGGTGCAGCTACTGGTGTTGGTGGTATCTTAAGAGATGTATTTACAATGGGTGCTAGACCAGTTGCAAATATGAACTCTATTAGATTTGCTGGAATTGAGGGAAACAGTGAAACTGCGCAAAAACATAGATATTTATTAAGAGGTGTTGTAGCTGGTATTGGTGGATATGGTAATTGCATGGGAGTACCAACAATAGGTGGTGAAACAACTTTTGAAGAGTGTTATGCTGGAAATAACCTTGTAAATGCATTTACTTTAGGACTTGCAAAAGCTGATGAGATTTTCTTAGGAATTGCTGAGGGTGTTGGAAATCCAGTTATGTATGTGGGAAGTAAAACAGGAAGAGATGGACTTGGTGGAGCTGTTATGTCAAGTGCATCATTTGATGAAGATAGTGAATCAAAAAGACCAACTGTTCAAGTTGGTGATCCTTTTACTGAAAAACTACTTTTAGAAGCTTGCTTAGAGTTATTTAAAGAAGATTTAATTATTGGTATTCAAGATATGGGTGCTGCTGGACTTACTTCATCTTCATTTGAAATGGCAGGAAGAAGTAATAGCGGTATGATTATGCATCTTGATAAAGTGCCTGCAAGAGAAGATGGAATGACTCCTTATGATTTTATGCTTAGTGAGTCTCAAGAAAGAATGCTTATTTGTGCCAAAAAAGGTTGCGAGCAAAAAATTATTGATATTTTTGAAAAGTGGGAACTTGATGTTGCTGTTATTGGTGAAGTAACAAATACTGGAAATATGGAACTATTTTGGCATGGAGAAAAATGTGCTGAAGTACCTGTTCAACCAGTAAGTGAACAAGCTCCTATTTTAGATAGACCTGTAAAAGAGCCAGAATATTTAAAAGATATCAAAAATATATCACTAGATAAAAATATTTCAAATCAAGAAGCATTTGATGCAATGTTTAGTGATATGGAAGTTGTTGATAAATCTTGGGTATATAATCAATATGATTCAATGGTACAAACAAATACAGTTAAAGGACCAGGAAAATTAGATGGTTCTTCAATTAGAGTAAAAGAGACTGGAAAAGCTCTTTCTATGAGTGCTGATTGTAATACAAGATTTTGTTATATAGATCCAAAATTAGGTGCAAGTGCAGCGGTTATGGAATCAGGTAGAAATGTAGCAATGACAGGCGCAATGCCAAAAGCAATCACAGATTGTCTAAACTTTGGTAATCCTGAAAATCCAGAAGTTATGTGGCAGTTTGCACAAGCTTGTGAGGGTATTAAAGACGCTTGTAGAGAACTAATCACTCCTGTAATTGGTGGAAATGTTTCACTTTACAATGAAACAAATGGTGTTGGAGTTTTCCCAACACCATCAATTGCAATGGTTGGTGTAAATGATGATGCAAATAAAGTTTTACCATCAAGCTTACAAAATGAAGGAAACTTAATCTACTTACTTGGAGATACAAAATCTGAGTTTGGTGGAAGTTTATATATGAAAAAAATGTATGACAAAGTTGCTGGAGTTCATCCAGAAGTTGACTTTGAAAAAGAGTTAAAACTTTGGAATACAGTTATTGAAGCAAATAAACAATCACTTTTAGTATCTGCAAAAGATGTAAATGTTGGTGGTATTGCTGTTTCATTATCAAAAATGGCAGTTGTTGGAGATAAGGGAGTTGAGGTAAATGTTAAGCTTGATGATTCAAAAGATATTTTTTCTGAATCTTTAAGTAGAGCATTAGTAGAAGTAAAAGCATCTAATAAAGAGGCATTTGAAGCAGTAGCAAAAGAGAATGAAATCTCTTTTGAACAAATAGGTGTGGTAAAAGGTAAATCAATTATTATTAATGATATACAAGTTGAGTTATCAAAAGCTAGTGATATATACTTTAATAAGTTCAAACAAGTTATTGAACAAGACTTGTAAGAACAAATCTTGCTAAAGCCAAACTCTAAATTGAGTTTGGCTTTTTTATTTTCTAAAATTTTACAGGGAGAACATTTTAATGAGAGCATTAATCAGTGTTAGTGATAAAAGTGGTGTTGAAAATTTCGCACGAGAGTTAGTAGGTTTAGGTTATGAAATAATTAGTACAGGTGGTACTTATAAAAAACTTCAAGAAGCAGGAATAGCTGTAATAGAAGCAAATGAAGTTACAAAATTTCCTGAGTGTTTTGAGGGAAGAGTTAAAACTTTAAACCCATATATCCATGGTGGAATTTTATATAGAAGAGATAAAGACTCACACAAAACACAAGCAAAAGAGCTTGGTGTTGAGGGCATTGATTTAGTGTGTGTAAACTTATATCCTTTTAAAGCCACTATTGAAAAAACAGATGATTTTGAACAAATTATCGAAAACATTGATATTGGTGGACCAGCTATGGTTAGAAGTGCTGCAAAAAACTTTGATAGTGTTATAATAGTAACTGATGTAGCTGATTATGATACTGTATTAAATAACCTTAAAAATGATACAAATACAGTTGAGTTTAGAAGAGATATGATGATTAAAGCATATGAGCACACAGCTGCATATGACTCTATGATTGCAAATTATATGAACAAAAGATTCAACAATGGAATGGGTGCAAAACAGTTTATTGTAGGGAATAAAGTATTTGATACAAGATATGGTGAAAATCCACATCAAAAAGGTGCTTTATATGAGTTTGATAAACACCTATCAAATAAATTTATCACTTTAAAAGGTGAAGCTAGTTTCAATAATATGGGAGATATCTCAGGTGCTGCTAAAATAGCAAGTGCATTTGGTGATGAAAATGCAGTATGTATTGTAAAACATGGAAATCCATGTGGCTTTGCTATTAAAGATACACTACTAGAATCATACACACAAGCACTAAAATGTGACCCAATCTCTGCATTTGGTGGAGTTGTTGCAGTAAATGGAATAGTTGATTTAGACCTTGCAGTTAAAATGAATGAAATCTTTTTAGAAGTAGTTTTTGCAGCTGATTTTACACCTGAGGCTGAGCAAGAACTAAATAAAAAGAAAAGAATCAAACTATTTAAACAAGGTACAAAAAAGCTAGAGCTTTCAAATGATGATTTTAATTTTAAAATTGTTGATGGTGGTTTTGTATATCAAGATGCTGATAAAGTAGAAGATGATGAAGTTAAAAATAGTGAACTAAAATCAAAAAGAGAAGCAACACAACAAGAGATAAAAGATATGGAAATAGCATATAAAGTAGCAAGTTTGACAAAATCAAACTGCGTAGTATATGTAAAAAACTCTGCAATGGTAGCTGTTGGTATGGGTATGACAAGTAGAGTAGATGCAGCAAAAGCAGCTTTAAGAAAAGCAGAAGATTTAGGACTTGATGTAAGTGGTTCAGTACTAGCAAGTGAAGCATTTTTTCCATTTAGAGATAGTATAGATGCAGCTCAAGAAGCTGGTGTAAAATGTGTAATCGAACCAGGTGGAAGTATAAGAGATGATGAGATTATACAAGCAGCCGATGAGTTTGGAATGGCACTTTATTTTTCAGGAAAAAGACACTTCTTACACTAAAAAGATTGAAAGATTGTTTTTAGAAACAATCTTTCTTCGTAATCACTTTTAAATTCAAACCTATCTAAAAAATTATCACATCTTGACAACACGTACGATATCTAGTACAATATGGAAAATAAATTAAAGGGCAAGCTATGACAAAAATTATGTCAGTAAGTCAAGTTAGAGCGGATATTTACAATGTGATGGACGAAACAGCACAATCTCATGAACCTGTACTTATTACAGGGAAAAGAAACAACGTAGTTATGCTTTCACAAGAAGATTGGAATGCAATAGAAGAAACATTATATTTAAATTCTATACCTAATATGGCATCTTCGATTCAAGATTCAATGAATGCTTCTGATGAAGATTTTAGTGAAGATATTGAATGGTAGAGTATAAAATACTTTATAGTAAGTTAGCACTCAAAGATGCTAAAAATTTATCAAGTGCAAATTTAGATAAAAAAGCTAAAGAGCTTATTGAAATTATCAAAAAAGATCCATTTCAAAATCCACCACCTTATGAGAAACTTGTTGGTAATTTAAGCGGTTCATATTCACGAAGAATAAATATACAGCATAGACTAGTTTATGAAGTAAGAGAAGATGAAAAGAAAATAAGAATCTCTAGAATGTGGTCACATTATGGAGAGTAAGATAACAAGTAACTACAATTTTGATAGAAGTTGATAACGATAACTCAATGCTAGAAAAATTATAATAGTATTAAAAAATGTATAAAAATAACTATTAATAAAAACTTGGTTAAAATACTTTTAATTTAATTATTAGAAAATAGAGTTCATTTGCTAGTTTAGGTTTAGGGTTATTGTTATCACCTGACCCTATTTTACTATTTTATTTGATGAAGATGAGGGGATAGAATAATGCATAAACAAGATATTTTAGACTATTTAAAATCAAATCAAGAATACTATTATAAACAATTTGGAATAAAATTTATAGGACTATTTGGTTCCTTTGCCAGAGATGAAGCAAATGATAATAGTGACATAGATATATTATATAAAATAGAAAAAGATAAAAAACTATCAATCTTTAAATATCTTAAATTAACAAAACAACTTGAAGATTTTTTTCATAAAAAAATTGATCTTGTAAGAGACGAGACAGTAAAGCCTCAAATGAAAAGCTATATCCAAAAAGATATTAGTTATGTTTAAAAGCAACAGAGACTATAAACTATATATTATCGATATAGCTAATGACTGTAACAATATTAAAAAATTTGTTGAAAATGTAACCTATGATGAGTTTACAGAAAATTTAGAAAAAGTTTATGCAGTTGCAAAAGCTTTTGAAAATATAGGCGAAGCTGTAAAAAATATACCAAAAAAATATACCGATGAATATCCTGAAATTCCATGGAGCGAAATAGCTAAAATGAGAGATATCTTAACACATCATTATTTTGGAGTAGATGATAAAGTTTTATGGGACACTTTGGGAGAGGATTTTAATGAATTTGAAAAAGCTATCAATGATATGCTAAGTAAACTGGATAACAAATCTTAGCATCGAATAAGCCTATTGATGAACTAAAACCTTGAACAAATTCAAGAAGCAATGAGTCAAGGTTATTAAAAAAATCAACCCAAAAGAAGGGTTGATTTTATAACTACTTATAGTTATTTATTTTAAATCTTTTTCTTTATATCTAGTTCCTTCATCAAAATTCTTTGATTCATCCTCTAAAAATAGAATTAATGCTCTTCTATAACTTTCTATTTTACTAATATAAAAACCCTTATAATCAAGTCTTTTAAATTGTGATGAAATAGTTGTTATTTTTTTCTCTTTTTTATCAATTATATTTAAAGAAGTGAAAGTTAAATTACTTTTTCCACCAAAAAATATATCATATAAAACAGAAACTCCAATAAAGGCTAAACCAGCTTGAGCTGAATGTAAAGAAGAGTGTCCTGATAACTTTGTTAAGTTCATAGATATGCTACCTAAGCTATCTGCATTTGTAATTCTGCTTACATCTGTAAAAAGCTTAATATCTTTATTGTCATCTAATTCATCACCTGTAAAAGTACCAGAAGTTTGAAATAAAACAACTTTATCTGCATCATCTGGATTATCTACAAGAGTAAAACCATAAGTACTTAATTGTTCTTTTAATATTGGACCTGGATTAATACCTTTTCTTAGTACAGTTATTCCAAGCTTTTTTTCTTTAAATGATTTTTCATCTAAAACTAACCTGAATGAAGTTTGGAATTTACTTGTAAACTTAGGATCATTATAATATTTATCATACATTAAGTAAGCAATTTTAAACATATCATTTAATATATCATTATAAGTATCATATTTCTTAGTAGATACTAATACTCCTGATTGTAAATTAAATTTCATATCAAAAGGTTTATTGATTCTTTTTCCAATAGTTTTAGTTAATACTTCATTGCTAATTTCTTCACCTTCATAATAAAACATAGTTTCATTATAACCATCAAATACTTTTTCTTTACTAGGCAGATGAACAAAACCTTCAGGGAATTTTACATTATATGAAAATTTGCTTTTTTCAATAAAATCTTTAATATTTAAAAGAACTTCTTTTGTTTTTATAGGAGTCAAATCTTCAAAATAAACTTTAAGCTTTTTATTTTCCATTAAATCTTCTTTTGAAGATGGAATATATAGACCTTGAGCATTTTGAGATAAACAACCACTAAATGTAATTGTAAGTAGTATTGTTGTTAAAATAAACAATAATTTTTTCATTTTGATTTTCCTTGTGTGTTACTTTATTTTTGAAAGTAGAATTATATAAAAATAATATTTAATTATTCGAAATATTGGAATAAGCATTATTAAATGTTTTATTTTATAATATTTTATCAATTTAATTTATTTAAGGATTCTTATGAAAAAAACTATTTTAGTTTTAATTTTATTGAGCACATTTTCTTATGGACAAAAGTGGCAATATATGTTTTATGTAACAGGTATTAATATTAGTGATAAAAAGACTTCTGTTTTTCATGTGATTAATGATGGTAAAAAAGTAGGTTCAGTTAATAGAGAGATAAAAGATGATCATAATATAGCAAATGCAAAAATTTTAAAACAGTATATGGGATATAAATATAAAAAAGCTTATGAAATTGATGTACTAAATTCACTTGGTTCAATTGGTTGGGAACTGATTTCTGTAGAAGGAGAAGGGATTAATAAAAAATATTTTTTCAAAAGAAGTATTTAAAAATAATATCATAAGTTTTTATATTCTTGTGAGTTACTATCAAGTTGTAGTAGTATAATAATCAATTATTTTACTTATTTTTAGATGTAAGATACTTTACCCTTGACAATATGAATTAAATTGCATATATTCTATTTAGTAAAGGAGTTTTTGTGGAAAACTATTTTGATAAAGAGTTTGAATTAAGATTTTTTGAGATGAATAGATTAGGGGAGGCTTCGCCTATTGCTCTTTTGACTTTGCTTCAAGAAGCTGCTGCTGAGCATTGTCATTATGCTGGGCATAATCTTTTATCTTTGATGTCAGAAAATCTTGGATGGGTATTGTTATCTGGCGTGATGCAAATGCAACGCTATCCTTTGTATAAAGAAAAAATTATTATTAGAACTTGGATATCAAAATATCATGCTATTAGAGGGCTTAGAGAAAATATTATTTATGATGAAAACTACAATATTATAGGAAGAGCTAGAGGTTTATGGCTTTTTTATGATATAAAAAAAAGAAGACCTAAAAGAATACATCCAGACTTTTTAAAAAGATGGTCATCATGTAAAACAGTAGCCCTTGAACATGATATAAGTAATAAGATTGAAGCCCTTGACTCTTTTGAGTATAGAAAAGAGTTTAAAGTAAATATGTACGATACTGATACAAATAAACATGTTAATAATCTTAGATATTTACAATGGCTAATTGAATCAATACCTGATGAGGTACTAAATAACTACTATTTGTATTTTATTGATGGACGTTTTATCTCAGAAGCTCAATATGGTGATGTGATTTTATCTTCAACAAAAAAAGATAGTTCTGAAAACTCTTTTGTTCATACTATAAAAATCAAAGGCACAAATAAAGTTTGTGCCACGGGTAAAACCGTATGGAAAAAAAATAGATAAAAGTTTTTTAAAACTCTGCACTTGCAACCCAGTTGTCTGGTTCTTGAATAAAATGAATAATCTCTTCTAGTATTGCTTTGTGTTTTACTTCTTCTTTTGCAATATTTATAAAAGCTGTTTTTTCATCTTCATTTTCTAGTTCTTGGGCTTTATCAATATAAAATTGGTATGAGTCTTCTTCTCTTTTTATAGCATCTTCATAAAACTTGATTTGCTCTGCATCAAAAGTTACACTATCTCTTTGTTCATTTAAAGTTTCAAATATTGTTTTTGTGTCTGTTGAGATATCAATTGCTTTATAATCTGAACCATCTTTATCTCTCATACTTTTAAAAACATTGTAGTGACTTACTTCTGCTTCTGCTAAAATATGAAATACTTTTTTTAGACCATTATTTGGTGCTTTTGAAGCTAAGTGATTGTAGTAAGCTTCACCATCTTTTTCAACTTTCATTGCATATTCGTAAACATTCATAATAAATCCCCTCTTATTAACTTAATCTTAGCTAAGATTGTTCATGTTGTCAATATGTTTGTTTGATAATTTTAAGTAAATTAAAATTGAGTATAGCTATAAAATTATTTTATTTTAGAAATAAAACCCCTAGATTAAATTATTAAGTTTTATATTTTAAAAGTTATTATATACTTGAACAAATGTTTTAAAGGATTACCTTTACAAGATGAAAACAATTATTTTATTACTAATATTTTTAATACTTCAAGTTTCATCTTTTGCTACAAATACATACTCTTTAAATAATAATATAAAATCAAATATAGACACACTAGCCAATCAATTAAAATATTTAACTTCAAATTATGATAAGAATGAAAAAGAGATTAGTGATTTATTAAGATTGTATTATGATAATTATGAAAATATAATAGGCTTTGAAATTAAAAAAGATAAAAAATACTTGTTTAGTTCTTCAAGAAATGATGATGCTATGAGTTTTTTTAAAGATAAACCTTTTGATAAAGCCTTGTACAAAACTTCACATTTTTATACAAAAGATATTATCAATGATAAAGATGAAAAAATAGGTGAGCTTATTGTTTATTTTAAAGAAATTATCAAGTTTACTAGTGAAGAATTAAAATATTTAGAAAATAAAAAAGTACTAAAAATACAAAATGATTCAAATTTACCTCCTTATAACTTCAATGAAGATGGTATCGTAAAAGGTTACTCTATTGATTATATGAATCTTATTGCAAATATACTTGCTATTGAAATAAAGTATGTTCAAGGTAATTGGGATGATTTTATGAATATGCTAGAAAACAATGAGATTGATTTGATGGCAAATATTTTAAAATCAAAAAAAAGAGAAGAGAGATTTCTTTTTACTCATGATTCATATGTAAGTTCTCCCCTTGCAATTCTTACAAGAATTGATCATAAAGAGGTTCATACTTTTAAAGAACTTGAGGGTGAAACAGTAGCTTTAGTAAAAGGCTATCATAGTTATGATAGGGTTAAAAGTAATTATCCTAAAATTAATATTTATCCAACAAAAAATACATATGAGATGATAAATGCAGTATCAACAAATAAAGCAGATGCCTCATATGGCTTAAAAAGTGTATTGGACTATAATATAAATAAACACTTATTTACAAACTTAAAGACCATGAAAAATACTGATGATAAAGAGCTTGGTTTTTATTTTGCATTTAATAAAGATAATTATATATTAAAAAACATTATTGAAAAAGCACAAAAACAAATTAGTAAAGAAGAGCTAAAAAATTTAAATTTAAAATGGTTTAAAAAAGCAAAAGTTACAAAGATACGAAGTAAAGATTACTTATTTACTAAAGAATAGGTTGATTATTTAAATAAAGTCAAAAAAGTAAAAATGTGTGTTGATCCAAATTATTTACCTTATGAATATATAAATAATGAGGAAAGATATGTTGGTATCATAGCTAATTTTATAAAAAAACTTTCAAAAAATAGTGGAATTAATTTTGAGCTTATAAAAACATCTTCATGGAGTGAGTCTTTAGAAGCAATAAAAGAGGGTAGATGTGATATCTTGCCAAATACAGGACAAACAATAAGTAGGGAAAAATATTTAAATTTTACACAAGACTATTTTACTTTTTCAAATGTAATAGCAACTAAAGATAATAAGATTTTTATAGATTCAATTGAGAAGTTAAAAGATAAGAAAATTGGTGTTATAAAAAACTACTCAATAGCAGAACGATTAAGATATCGATATCCTGATTTTAATTTTATCACTGTTGAAAATACACTAGATGGTTTAAAAAAATTGAAAGATAATAAGATTTATGCTTTTGTAGATACTTTTCCATCACTTGCATATAATATGCAAAACTCTTCAATAACTGGTATAAAAATTTCTGGGAAAATAAGTATAAGTAGTAGTTCAAAAATAGCCATTAGAAAAGATAATATTATACTTCAAAAAATAATGAATAAAGCTATAAATTCAGTTAAACCTCATGAAAAAGAAGAGCTTTTAAATAGATGGCTAACGGTAATAAAAGAAGAAAAAATAGATACTGAACTTCTAATAAAAATAGTTTCATTTATTGTATTAATCTCTTTACTTATAATCTTATTTATTATTTATAAATCAAATCGAAAATTAAATATATTAAATAAAAAACTAGAAATACTATCTCAAACTGATAAATTAACTTCTTTATATAATAGAACTAAATTAGATATGATATTAGAGTTTGAGTTTAAAAATAAAAAAAGATATAAAAAGCCTTTATCTCTTATTATAATTGATATAGACCATTTTAAAAGAATAAATGATACCTATGGACACTTAGTAGGTGATAAGATTTTGGTTGAATTTTCAAATATAATAAAAGCAAATATAAGAGAGACTGATTTTATTGGAAGATGGGGAGGAGAAGAGTTTTTAGTTGTGCTTCCTTTTACAAAAGAAAAAGATGCTTATAATTTAGCTTCAAAATTAAGAGAAGTAATTGCTAGAAAACCTATGTGTGAAAATATAAATATTACAGCTAGTTTTGGAGTGGTGGAGTGCAAAGATTCAGATTGTAATAAAGCTTTATTCCATGCTGATAAAGCTTTATATGAAGCTAAAAATTCAAATAGAAATTGTGTAAAAGTATTTGTTGATTAAAATCTATTTTTGATACACTGCAAAAAAGTGTGGAATACTTGGAGTTTGATTATCATCATAGGCTAAAAAACTTTTCTCTTTTAATTTATATGTAGTTTTAAATTCATCAATTTCACTTTTTAAAAGTGGTTTTGGAATTTCATCTTTTTTTTCATCTTCTTCTTTTGCACTTCTACATGAAACTAAGATATATCCATCTTTTGCTACTAAAGAACACATTGCTTTTTTTGCTTCTTTTCTATAGTTTCCTAAAAGAACTTGTATTGTATTGCATTCATAAACTACATCAAAGTTTTCAAACCAATCTTTTGGAAAATCAAATAAGTTTGCAACTGTAAAATCTACTTTACTATTTGGATATCTATTTTTACATAAATCAATAGCTTTTTTTGAAATATCAAAAGCAATAACATCAAAACCAAAATCACTTAAAGCTTGTGCATCATCTCCAACTCCACAGCCAATTACACATGCTTTTTTATTAGCTTTTTTAATATGATTTTGTTTTAGCCATTTTATTAAATAGGCACTAGGTTCCAAATCAGCCCAAAAAACTTTTGTGTAATCACCTTGTGCACTTTCATAGACTTTATCAAACCAACCTGTTGGGTCATCTTTTTCTTGATATGATTTGACCATTTGTTTATATTTTTTTGGTGAAAAAAAGTCTTTATGTAAAAACTCTAACTCTTTCATATATTGCCTTTATTTTTAAAATGATTTTAACAGTAACTATCTTAATTTTTATATTGACTTATAGATATTACTAAGGTATGATGTTTTAATAAAGGAGTTTGTTATGCGATTGCTTTTTCTCTTTTTCATTTTAAGTATTTCACTTTTTGCTTCAAATATAACGCATTTTGCTTATGATGGGGCTATCAATCCAGCAAGTAATGCTTTTGTCAAAAAGTCAATTTCCCATGCAAAAAAACAAAACTCTCAACTTATAATTTTTGAGCTTAATACTCCTGGTGGATTACTATCTTCCACAAGAGATATAGTTTCACAAATTCTTAATTCAAAAATTCCAATTGTTGTTTATGTATCTCCAAAAGGTGCAAGAGCTGCAAGTGCTGGTACTTATATTTTATATGCTTCTCATATTGCAGCAATGACACAAGGAAGTAATGTAGGTGCTGCTACACCTGTACAAATGAGTATGAAAGATGATGATAAAAAACCATCTGCTATAAAAACAAAAGCTATAAATGATGCAAGTGCTTATATTGAAAGCTTGGCAAAACTTAGAGGCAAAAATATCCAATGGGCAAAGAAAAGTGTAACTAAGGGTGCTAGTATTGACTCACAAAAAGCATTGGAATTAGGTGTTATTGATTTTGTGGCTGATGATTTAAATACACTTTTAAAGAAACTAGATGGTTTTGAAGTGAAAATTGATGATAAAAAGATTAAATTAAATACACAAAACAGCACATTGCAAACAGTAGAAGAGGGTTTTAAAATCAAATTACTCTCTTATCTTTCCAATCCAAATATTGCTTATGGTTTAATGCTTTTAGCAATTTATGGAATTTTCTTTGAACTAATAAGCCCAGGTTCAATTTTCCCTGGTGTTACAGGTTTAGTAAGTGGTGCATTAGCCTTATATTCATTTAATATTTTACCTTTTGATTATGCTGGTTTATTATTGATTTTTATTGGTGTATTTTTAATGACCATGGAAATTTTTATTGTTAGCTTTGGAGTATTTGCAATAGGAGGAGTTATTGCATTTGTATTTGGTTCTTTAATACTTTTTGATGAAAAAACACTGGGTGTAGATATATCTTTATCACTTATTGTAGCTTTTGTTTTAGTTAGTATTGCCATTTTTATTTACTTGCTTAAAATTATAATTGAACAAAAAGATCAAAAGGTAAAAACAGGAATAGATCAAATGAAATCAGCCACAGCAAAAGTTGTGAAAAAACAAGGTAATAGTTACAAAGTTTCAATTCATTCAGAAATTTGGAATGCAAAGAGTAAAGAAGAGATTAACGAAGGCGATGAAGTTATTGTTGAATCTATAGAGGGTTTAACACTTCATATAAAATCAAAGGAGTAAGAAATGTTTATGAGTATTATATATATTGTTTTTATTGTTGTTGTAATTTTAGCAGCATCAATTAGGATTTTAAAAGAGTATGAAAGAGGTGTTGTTTTTACATTGGGTAGATTCACAGGAATTAAAGGTCCAGGGTTAATTATTATAATTCCTTTTATTCAAAAGATGGAAAATGTTGATCTTAGGACTGTTGTACTTGATGTACCATCACAAGATGTTATTTCCCATGATAATGTTTCAGTAAATGTAAATGCGGTGGTCTATTTTAGAGTTATAGATCCTGAAAAAGCCATTATTCAAGTTGAGAGTTTTCATGATGCAACTTCACAACTTGCTCAAACTACTTTAAGATCAGTTTTAGGTGGACATGAACTTGATGAAATGTTAGCAGAAAGGGAAAAATTAAATGAAGATATTCAAGATATACTTGATAAACAAACTGATGCTTGGGGAATCAAAATATCAAATGTGGAGATAAAGCATATTGATTTAGATGAAAGTATGATAAGAGCTATTGCAAAACAAGCAGAAGCAGAGCGTCAAAGAAGAGCAAAAGTTATTAACTCAAAAGGTGAACTAGAAGCAAGTCAAAACTTACTAGAAGCTGCAAATATCCTAGCTCAAAATCCTCAAGGTTTACAACTAAGATACTTACAAACATTAAGTGATATTTCAAGTGATAAAACAAATACAATTGTTTTTCCTTTTGGAAGTGAATTAGGTAAATTTTTTACACCAAAGGCTTAACTTAAGAAATAGAATATAGTAAATTAATATATTCTATTTTATTTCTTGTTATAGTCTTTGGATGATGTTAGAAATCATAATTTTACAATTGATAGTTCATTATATGGTAGAAAAAATATTTTATAATTTTACATAGGATAATTTTTATCTTCTAATAAAATTTATTAATATTCTTTTAAAATTATATATGTATAATTCTTTCATAAAAAAAATAAATAACAAAATAAAAGGAAATAAAATGATAGTAACAAAAAAAGCTCCAGATTTTACAGCTACAGCTGTACTTGCAGATGGTCAAATTGTAGAAGATTTTAATTTATATAATAATATTGGTGAAAAAGGTGCAGTACTATTTTTCTGGCCTTTAGATTTTACATTTGTTTGTCCTTCTGAGATTATTGCTTTTTCAAAAAGAGTTGAAGAGTTTAAAGAAAGAGGAATTCAAGTAATTGGTTGTTCAATTGATTCTGAATTTTCACACTTTGCATGGAGAGAAACACCAGTTGAACAAGGTGGTATTGGAAGAGTGAATTTCCCAATGGTTGCAGATATAACAAAACAAATTGCAAAAGATTATGATGTATTATTTAATGAGTCTGTTGCACTTAGAGGTTCATTTTTAATTGATAAAGATGGAACAGTAAGACATGCAGTAATCAATGACTTACCTCTTGGAAGAAATATTGATGAAATGGTAAGAATGGTAGATACTATGATTTTTACAAATGAAAATGGTGAAGTTTGTCCAGCAGGATGGAATAAAGGTGATGAGGGTATGAAAGCAGACAAAGAAGGTGTTGCTGAATACTTAGGTAAAAATGAAGATAAATTATAGGAAATAAAAATGTCAAAATATATAGAATTAAATCAAGATAATATAGAAGAAACAGTAAAAGAGGGTGTGTCATTAGTTGACTTTTGGGCACCTTGGTGCGGACCTTGTAGAATGCTAGCTCCAACTATTGATCAATTAGCACAAGATTTTGATGGTAAAGCAAAAATTTGTAAAGTTAATACAGAAGTTGAGCAAGAGTTAACTGCACAATATCAAATAAGATCAATTCCTACGATTCTTTTCTTTAAAGATGGAAAAATAGTTGACCAACTAATTGGAGCAACTACAAAAGGTGCACTAGAAGATAAATTAAACGCACTATTATAAAAAGGCAAGGTTCTCCTTGTCTTTTTATCTTTGGTTAAAATAGTAATATAATAAAATCTCTAGATAATCTTACTTTCTATTGTCAAATTTTGATTATTAAGCTATTATGTAACATAAACAAACAAAGGAATTACATGGCTAAGGGAAAAGATATACAAAAAACAGTTAAAACAGCAGCAACAAAAACATTAAAAGAAAAAAGAGCTGAGAAAAAAGCAAAAAAAGCTTCAAAATAATCTAAATTGTATCTTTAATTGATAAGATATATAAAGTGTCTTTTCATTTGAAGGTAAATTATATAAAATCTTACACAAAAAAATTAAAAACGCCACTTTTTAACTTCCAAACTTTAATTTTTTTAAGCTTAAATATATTTAAAATAGTAACTTTATTCCTATTGCATTAAGAAAAAACAAGATAAAATAATTTTTAAAAGCAAATTTAAAAATTTATGTTTTTGTATTCTTTTTATATTCACAAGGAGATTTGATTATGTTGGTATTTATTTTATTAGTTGCTGTAGCTTTTATAGTTATAGCCACTAGTAAGTTAAAATTGCACCCATTTATTGCATTGCTTATTGCAGCTTATGGGATAGCTATAAGTGTTGGTATGGGTTATATGGAGATTGCAAGTACGATTACTAAAGGTTTTGGTGGAATACTTGCTTATATTGGTGTTGTTATTGTTCTTGGTACTATTATAGGTGTTATACTTGAAAAAAGTGGAGCAGCTATAAAAATGGCTGATGTTATACTTAAAGTAGTAGGAAAAAAACGACCTGTACTTGCTATGTCAGTTATAGGTTATATTGTTTCAGTTCCAGTTTTTTGCGATAGTGGTTTTGTTATTTTAAATGCATTAAAACGTTCTATGGTTAGACAACTTAAAGTTTCAGGAGTTGCTATGAGTGTTGCTTTAGCAACGGGGCTTTTTGCAACTCATACACTAGTTCCACCAACTCCAGGTCCAATTGCTGCTGCTGGTAACTTAATGGTTGATAATTTAGGACTTGTTATTATTTTTGGTATATTAATATCTATTGTTACAATGCTTGCTGGATATTTTTGGGCAGTTCGTTCTGGTAAAATTTATACAAGTGGTGAAGATTCACTGGTTGATTTAGAAAAAGATAGTGAAGTATTACAAAAGTATGGAGAATTACCAAGTGCATTTAAATCATTTGCTCCTATTTTTATTCCTATTTTACTTATGGCTACTGCTAGTATTGTAAAATTATCTTTTGGGCATATGAGTGATAGTGCTTTTTATAAGTTGTTTATATTTTTAGGAAATCCAACAAATGCACTATTTATAGGATTATTGTTTGCAACTATGCTTTTACCAAAATTTGATGAAGAAAGACTTTCAGGTTGGATTGGTGAGGGCATAAAAAATGCTGGTGAAATACTTATTATTACAGGTGCTGGTGGTGCACTTGGTGCTGTATTAAAAGCTAGTGGAATTGGTACATACTTAGGTGATGCTTTGCAAACACTAAGTCTTGGTATTCTTGTTCCTTTTATTATAGCAGCTGCATTAAAATCAGCTCAAGGTTCATCAACTACAGCACTTGTTGTAACTTCAACTATTATGTATCCTCTTCTTGCAAATTTAGGATTAGATAGTGAAATGGGTAAAATCTTAACAGTTATGGCTATTGGAGCTGGTGCAATGACTGTAAGTCATGCAAATGATAGTTTCTTCTGGGTTGTTTCAAGATTTAGTCAAATGGATGTTGCAACTGCATACAAATCTTATACAATGGCAACTTTAATTCAAGGTTTAGTAACAATTCTTATTGTGTATATTTTAGCAGGAATATTACTATAAAATAAAAGTGCTAGTTAAAATATGTAGCTAGCACTTTTAAATTTCTAACAAACTTTTTATATTTGAAACTAAGCCTTTGCTTTTAAACTTTGGTAAAAGATTTACTAAAGCCTCTTTCCCATTAATTGAAATGTGCTCTTTTATTAAATCTGTTTTTATATCAGAGTTTAAAATCAACTCTTCAACTTCTTTTGCATTACTTGATTTAACTGCTTGTTGTAGTTGTATTGATAGTGGAATAAAAGTCATAATCATCCTTTTTTAAAATGTGATGGAATAATGACACTTATTTACTTAAGTTAAATTTATTGTAGTGTTACCAAATTGTAACTTTAAAAAAGACTAGTGTTTTTTAATCACTAGTCTTTTGATTTATTTACTATATTTTTTATATTTTCTATTGCTTCTTGATGTCCGCTTATTGCTTTATCATAGGCATCGTATCTTTTTGTGTAAATTGGTTCAAGGTATAAAACTTTGTTTTTCTCTTTTTTAAAAATCATAGTTTCATAAACATATACGTTGTCGTGTTGATTAAGCCAAGTATGTCTTACGTGCATTTTAATAGTAGATATAAAATATCTTTTATCATCCACACTAGCAATATGTTTCAATTCTAGGTCATGATATTGCATACTAACTCCTAATTTTATTATATTTTGCTATAAGTATATAGCAATATAAATTATCATAAATTTGTTTAAAAGTAGTTATAAAACAAGTTTTGATAAAATGAAAATAAAAAGGATAATTTTGCACTGGATAGAAATTGACAAAGAACATGTTTGGCATCCATATAATTCATTGCCATCTACAACTAAGATTTTGCCTGTAAAAAGAACTGATAAAACATCAATTTTTTTAGAGGATGATACAGAGTTGATTGATGGGATGAGTTCATGGTGGAGTGCTATTCATGGGTATAATCATCCAAGATTAAATGAGGCTATTAAAAAACAAGTTGAAATAATGCCTCATATTATGTTTGGTGGAATGAGCCATAAAAATGCAGCAACACTATCAAAAATGTTAGTTGATCTAACGGGTTTACATAGTGTGTTTTTATGTGATAGTGGTTCTGTTTCAGTTGAGGTTGCTTTAAAAACAGCTATTCAATATCAAGAAGCAAAAGGTTTAAAAAAATATAGATTTATAGCTTGTGAAAATGCATATCATGGAGATACCCTTGCTGCAATGAGTGTTTGTGATCCAAATAACTCAATGCATAGTATTTATGGTTCATACTTACCAAAACATATTTTTACTAAAGCACCTAATATTGGAATTGATAGTGATTGTTCTGAAGCTATAAATGCTTTAGAAGAAACTTTTAAAAAGCATCATGAAGAAGTTGCTGGATTTATAATTGAGCCTGTTGTTCAAGGTGCTGGTGGTATGAGAGTTTATAATCCAAAATTTTTAAAAAAAGCAAAAGAACTTTGTGAAAAATATGATATATTATTAATTGCAGATGAAATTGCAACTGGATTTGGGCATACAGGAAAAATGTTTGCTTGCGAACATGCTAATATAAAACCTGATATTATGACAGTTGGAAAGGGTCTTACTGGTGGTTATATGACTATGGCTGCGATGATTACATCAAAAAATGTAAGTGAAACTATTTCAAATTCAAAGCTTGGTATTTTGATGCATGGACCAACTTTTATGGGAAATCCTTTGGCTTGTTCTGTTGCTATTGAGAGTATAAAATTACTTTTAGAGTCTCCTTGGCAAGAAAGAGTTAATAATATAGAAAATATATTTACTCAAGAGTTAGAAAAAGCAAAAGATTTAAAACTTGTAAAAAGCACAAGAAATATTGGAGCTATTGGAGTAATTGAGTTAAATGACAGCTCACATGCACAAGCTATTCAAGATTTTTGTGTAGAAAATGGCGTTTGGATAAGACCTTTTGGTAAACTAATTTATTCAATAGTTGCTTATAGTATTTGTGAAGAGGATTTAAGAAAAATAGTAAGAGTTATGATTGAAGCTATTAAATCTATAAAGAGTTAAAATGAAAAAAAAAGATTTGAAAAAAATGCTTTCTAATCTTCCTAAACATCCAAATATTTTAGGAAGAGATAGATTGTTTAATTCAGCTGTTTTAATTTTACTTGTAAAAAAAAAGGGTGAATATCATATTTTATTTCAAAAAAGAGCGGCTAATATAAGTCAAGGAGGAGATATCTGTTTTCCTGGTGGTGGGTTTGAAAAAGAGCATGATAAAAACTTTAAGCAAACAGCACTAAGAGAGACAAAAGAAGAGCTTGGAATTAAAAACAAAGATATAAAAATTGTAGGTCAACTTGATACAATGGTTGCGCCTATTGGAGCTGTTGTTGAGGTTTTTGTTGGAGTTATAAAGAAAAAAACTTTAAAAACTATAAAAATTGATAAGAGTGAAGTTGAAAAAACTATCTTAATACCTCTATCTTTTTTTAAAAAAAATAAAGCAGTTGAATATACTTTAAGAAGTGAAGTTAAACCTTATCATATAAATGAAAAGGGAGAAAAAGAGATTTATTTTCCCGTAGAAGAGCTTAATCTTCCTAAGTTTTATCATGAACCTTGGGGAAATAAAAGACATAAAGTTTGGGTATATAAATATAAAAATAATGTAATATGGGGAATGACTTCTATTATATTATTGGATTTTTTAAATAAATATTAGGAAGAGTAAATGAATAGTATAATTTTAGATGATAATATAAAGATTCAGCCATCAAAAGTAGTTTGTATTGGTAGAAATTATGTGGAGCATATAAAAGAGTTAAATAACGAAGTACCTGAAAGTATGGTTTTTTTTATAAAACCAAACTCTTCTATTTCATCTGATTTAGTCTTCCCAAAAGAGCATGATTCTTGCCATTATGAAGCTGAGATATCTTTTTTGATTGAAGAGAATAAAATAAGCGCAGTTGGCTTTGGTCTTGATTTAACATTAAGACAATTGCAATCAAAATTAAAAAAGTCAGGACTTCCTTGGGAAAGAGCAAAAGCTTTTAGAAACTCTGCTGTTTTTTCAAAGTTTGTATCAATAAATAAAGATATTGAACATTTAGAAGTACAACTTTTTGTTAATGATGAGTTAAAACAAAAAGGAAATATTTCTATGATGATTCATAAACCAAATGAAATAATTAAAGAAGCTATAAGTTTTTTGGATTTTGAAGATGGTGATATTCTTATGACAGGCACTCCTAAAGGAGTTGGCGAGTTTAAACTAAATGATACTTTTCTTGGAAAAATTTTATATAAAGATGAAATTTTGATTGAAACTACTTTTAAAGTTAGCTAAAGTTTAAAAGAGTTTAAAAGTTAAATTTATTTTTTTTATTAATTCTATTTGTTGTTTTATTTGCTATTATTCGCTTAAGTGATGTAATCAAAGGTAGTTTAATGAAATATAATGAATTAACAGAAGATGAAAAGTATGTAATTGAGCAAAAAGGTACTGAAAAACCATTTTCTGGTAGATATAATGATTTTTATGAAGAGGGAATTTATAAATGCAAAAAATGTTCAAAACCTCTATTTAAATCAAAAGACAAATTCTCATCAGGATGTGGATGGCCAAGTTTTGACGATGAAATAAAAGGTGCAGTAAAAAAAGTACCTGATAGAGATGGCAGAAGAATGGAGATTATTTGTTCAAATTGCGATGCTCATTTGGGTCATGTTTTTGAGGGTGAGGGCTTTACTTCTAAAAATACAAGACATTGTGTAAACTCTATCTCTTTAGTTTTTGATAGCAAAGAAAAATGTTGTGAAAATCATAGTGTTGCTTATTTTGCTGCTGGCTGTTTTTGGGGTGTTGAGTATTACTTTAAAAAACTTGAGGGCGTTTATAGTGTGGTTTCAGGTTATATGGGTGGAGATACACAAAATCCTACTTATGAAACTGTATGTAGTGGAATGAGTGGACATTTAGAAGCTGTAAAAGTTGAGTATGATTGTTGTGAAATAACTTATGAAGAGTTAGTTAAGTACTTTTTTGAGATACATGACTTTACTCAAACAAATGGTCAAGGTCCAGATATTGGAAGTCAATATTTATCTGCTATATATTATACAGATGATAAACAAAAACAAACTGCAATGAAAATTTTGGATTTATTAAGTGATAAAGGCTATTTAGTAGCTACTACTTTACATAATGTAAGTGAGTTTTACTCAGCAGAAGATTATCATCAAAACTATTATGAAAGAACAGGAAAAGTTCCTTACTGTCATACACGAAAGAAAATCTTTTAATAAAATAGAGAAAACTTCTCTATTTTATTCTTTTGTTCCTAATATATAATAAACTTCTTTATTGTCTAGTTTTTGAAGCTTAATATTATATTTATCTGCCCAATGTGCTACTTCTTTATGAAACTCTTCTAAAATTTCATCTGCATCATTTTCATCACATTTTATTTTTAAAAACTCAGTTGAATTTGATAATGCAACATACGCATTCATCTTTTTTAGATGGTCATTTAAGCTAATGATATGTTTAGAAAACTTATCAAAACCTTTTGTTGCAGCTATCATCTTTTCAGCTTGTTGAAAAGAACTCTCATTTTTTGTATAGCCTAACTGTGATAAAACTACTTCAGCAGTCATTTGAATCTGCATTATGCACTCTCCTTATAAATATTGTAAATTAAATATAACAAATTTAGTGTAAATAAACTATTAAATTATGCAACTATTGTGGTATATTTTCTATATTGCTTACAGGTTTGCTTATATGGTAACCTTGTGAATAGTTTATCCCCATAGAATCAACAAACTTAAGTGTTTCTTCATCTTCTACAAACTCAGCAATAGTTCTAATACCTAAGCTATCGCATAAAAATTTTATCACACCTACTAATAGTTGAGATTTTCTATCTTTATGGATATTTCTAATTAGTGAACCATCAAATTTTATATAATCAATATATTGACTAAGGCTAATAATATGTTGAAAGTTTGCGTAACCACTTCCAAAGTCATCAATTGCTATTTTACAACCAAGCTCTTTCATTGTGCTAATAAATCTTTTTATCTCTTTATAGTTTGAAATACTTTCTGATTCGACTATTTCAATTACTAACTTTTTTGCTACACCATACTCATTTATTTTGTATTCTAAATATTTTGTAAAACCTTTTTCAACAATATCTAAAAAGCTAAGATTGATTGAGAACTCATAATCTTTATCTTGAAAATATTTAAAAGATTTTTCTATCATGGCGTATGTTAGTTTATTGTATTTTTTTGAATCTTTTGCAATATCCATAAAAGAGTTTGGATATAAAATCTCATTTTTACTGTTTTTTATTCTCATTAAGGTCTCAAACTTCTCTATTTTTTGAGTTCTATTGTTGTAAATTGCTTGATAGTGCAAGATTACATTATCTTTATCAATAGCTGTTTTTATTGATTTTAATATTTTTAGATTTAGGCTATTTATATCTTCTGATTTGATATTTGGGTCATAAACTAAAATATCAATTCTTTTTTCAATTGCATAATCTAGTGCCATTTGTGCTTCATGTAGTTTATTTTTACTATCTAAATTTTGGGGATTACTTATTCCTAATGTCAAATCAAGATAAACTGAACTATTTTTGTCAATTAGTATTTCAATATTTTCCAAGTCATTAAATAGAAGTTGTGTAAATTTAATAAGTTGATTTTCATCGCTATATTTGTATTTTATTGCAAAAATATTACTTTCAAGGGAATAAATATCATCAAAATTTTGGTCATTTTCTTTATAGCTACTTATTAGTCTTCCTGCTTCTTTTAAAATTTTATTTAGTGCTGTATATCCATATACACTTTGTAATTTTTTACAATTATTTACATAAACCAAAATAACAATAGATTTGGCAAAACTGCTATTTTTTTCAAGCATTTTTTCCAAGTAAATAGAGTTTTTTAATCCTGTGATATTATGTGTTATTAGTTTTTTTTCATACTCTTTTAGAACTTTATCAGGAATAGTTGCAAAATAGATCGCAAGGGGAATTAAAATAATAAAAGATAAAAAAATAACAATAAAGATAAAATTCTGAGAATCTCTTATACTTAGGTTTTGATTTTTATATTTCATTTTAAGTATTAAAATATAGTTTTGGTTATTTATATTTGCAAATGTTGAAATAAAATCTTTACCTTGGCTTAAATTATTGTTTAAGATTCTTTTAGCTTCTCTTTTAGAAAAGTCATTATAAATTGTACTATTATCAATGGTATTTAGTTCTAAATTTGAATTTTTATAAAGTAAGTAGTCGCCTTTTTTATTTATCAAAAAAACATCATATAATCTTGATTCTTTTAGAGTATTAAAAAAGTGTTTTAAATCAATATTTATAACAATAAAATAGTTTTTTGTAATTTGTTTTACAAAATCAATTGTAATAAGATTTGTTGAATTAAAATCAATTGTAGAAACATAAAGATTATTTTTTGAAAACTCTTCAAACTTTGTGATAAGCTCTTTTTTGTTTTTACTATTTAAATAATTTTTTATCTTTGTGTTTTTACTTATTTGTATTGTATTTTTATGGTTTTTATTTAAAAGTTCAATTTGATTTATATTTTCAAATGTTACTAAATATGAAGAAAAAAGCTCTTTTACAAAATCTTCATACTCTTTTTTTGGCTTATTTAGATATTTTTCTAAAGTTTTATTTGAAGAGATTGCGTTTATTGAATTTTTATAAGGTTTAAAATAATCACTCATAAAACTCTTTTTATAGTTAATGGATTTTTTTAGATTATCATTTGAGATTTTATGAATATCACTTTTTTTTATGTAGTTAAAAGTTATATAAGTCGTTGCTGTTAGTATTATTCCAAAAATTATTGTTAAAAAAACAAAAAGTTTTTTATAAGATAGGTTGTTTTTCATATAATCGCTTTCTTTTTTATTTATAGTATATTGTATAATAGTAACACTAAAGTATCAAAATAAAAAAATCTAAAAAAAATAAAAGATGAGCATTTTTGATTTTTTAAGTAGTATTTTTAAATCTCTTCTGCTTTTTTTATAAATACTAAAAAGCAGAAGAAATGAGATGTTTTAGATTATATTAAAAAATTTTTTATTTGCAAGCCCAAGGACTTTCTTTACATAAAATGTCAAGGTTTTCTTGTGCTTTTGAGTTTCCCTGTTTGGCTGAAGCCATCCAGTATTCAAATGCTTTAATTTTATTTGTTTTAACACCTTGACCTTTTACATACATAAATCCAAGATTAAGTTGTGCATCTGAATATCCTTGTTTTGCAGCTAGGGTGTACCACTTAACTGCTTCTTTGTAATCTTTCTTTACACCAGTTCCATTAGCATACATAAACCCAAGATTGACTTGTGCATCTGAATATCCTTGTTTTGCAGCTAGGGTGTACCACTTAACTGCTTCTTTGTAATCTTTCTTTACACCAAGTCCATTGTCATACATAGTTCCAAGATTATATTGTGCAGAAGAAACTCCTTGTTTTGCAGCTAGTGTGTACCACTTAGCTGCTTCTTTGTAATCTTTTTTTACACCAAGTCCATTGTAATACAAAAGTCCAAGATTATATTGTGCAGTAGAATATCCTTGTTTTGCAGCTAGGGTGTACCACTTAGCTGCTTCTTTATAATCTTTTTTTACACCATGTCCATTGTAATACAAAAGTCCAAGATTATTTTGTGCACCTGAATTTCCTTGTTTTGCAGCTAGGGTGAGCCACTTAGCTGCTTCTTTATAATCTTTTTTTACACCAATTCCATCATAATACATAAGTCCAAGAGTATATTGTGCAGAAGAATGTCCTTGTTTTGCTAATGGCATCCAAAGTTCAATGGCTTTTTTATAATTGCCACTTTTTACAGCTTTTAAGCCATCATTAAAAGCATCTCCAAAAGATAAACTTAACAATAGCATTGTAAATAGTAAAATTTTCATTAGTTTATTTCCTTTTTTTTGTTTATTTTTTCTTTTATTAAAGAAGTAACTTTCATAGATAGTTTCAAGTGCAACTTTGATTTTAATAGAAAAATAAAATTATAATAAATGTTTATATAAATTATTATTAAGTAATAATTATATTTGGTTCCAGTATTTTTTTGTTTTTGAAAGAGATTTTTTTATTATTTTCTTTTAGAAAATATTTTAACGTACTCTTATTTTTATTTTTGTAACATATCTTTATAAGAAAATTCTATAAAAGTAAAATTACCAAATAAAGGTTATTGTATGAGTGTTTTAGTCCAAATGGCTATGTTTCCAACTGACAAGGGTGAAAGTAAGGCAAAAGAGGTTTCAAAGGTAATTGAAGTTATTAAAAATAGTGGATATAACTATCAGTTGACTTCAATGTGCACTATTATAGAAACAGAAAAAATGAGTGAAGCTTTAAATTTGATTGGTAAATGTTATGAAGTTTTAGAAAAAGCAGGGTGTAAAAGAGTCTATTCAACTATTACTTTTGATATTAGACAAAATCATGAAGACAGAATGAAACAAAAAATAAAATCAGTTGAAGAGTTTATAGGAGAAGTTTCAAAATAGCCTAAAATAGACTTTTTTGAACTCCAATTTTTTCTTCACCTAAATCTTTTAATCTAAAAGTAAATCTATGTTCATTGCTTCGTCCAAACTCTTTGATTTTTTCTATATGAGCTTTTGTTCCATAGCCTTTATGCTTTTCAAAATTATAGTTTGGGAAATCTTTTGCAATTTCGCACATATATCTATCTCTACTTACTTTTGCTAAGATAGAAGCAGCACTAACTTCAACTACACTTGCATCTGCTTTAATTTTATGTTGTAGTGTAGGAATATTAAAAGAGGTGTTTCCATCCATTAGATATTCACTTGCGTTTATATTTTGCATAATTTCTTGAATTGACTCTTTTATACAAGTGCTTATGCCTTTTGTATCAATATCTTTGGCACTTTTGAAAACTATATGATAATCACTTGATTTTATTACTTCTTTAAAAAGTGCTTCTCTTTTTTTTTCAGTTAATTTTTTAGAGTCATTAAGCTCTTTTATCTGCTCTTTTAGCACTACACCTGCTACTACAAGTGGACCTGCAAGTGGTCCACGCCCAGCTTCATCTATTCCGCAAAGCATTTTTGTCCTTTAATAATAATTCATGTATAATCGTATAGTTTAACAAAACTTAAGGTTTAAGATGAAAAAAATACTATTGATACTAATTGTTTTAATTACTGTTTTTTTTGCATTTTTCTTTTATAAAAAGAATAGTAGTGAAGAAAATATAAATATAGGCTTTATCTCTGGGCTTACTGGAAAATATTCCTCTTTAGGAAATGGTGTTTTAAGTGGTTTTAAATTGGCTTTTGAAGAAATAGAGTATAAAATCAATGGTAAAAAAGTAAATATAATCACAAAAGATGATGGGCAAGATGAAAAAAAAGCTTTAAATGCTATAAATGATTTAATAAAAAAAGATATAAAAATAGTAGTTGGGAATACGACTAGTTCTATGACAAAAATATCAATCAAAGCTTTAGAAAATAGAAAGGATATTTTACTTATTTCTGCAACTGCAAGTAGTGAAGAGTTTTCAAAAAAAGATGATAATTTTATTAGAACACAAGTATCAAATAGTGTAGAAAAGTTTTTGAAGTTATCTAAGTATTTATTGGAAAATAAAAAAGATAAGATGGTTATTTATTATGATTCTAAAAATAGTTCATATTCAAAAGGTGTTATTAAATATGTGAAAAGTTCATATGAAAAAAACAGTGAGGGAGAGGTAGTTTCAATAGTTGATATAAATGTTGGTTTTGAAGCTATCTTAAAAGATATTAAAGAGAAAAATCCAAATGTTGTATTTATAATAGCAAACTCTCTTGATACAGCAAAACTTTCACAATTTTTAAGATTAAAGCATATTGATTCTACTTTTGTTTCTGCTGGTTGGGCAAAAGAGTATAAACTAATTCAAGAGGGTGGAAAAGCAGTTGAGGGGATGCTTTTTATAACAGCATATGATGATAATAATGCTAAAAATAAAGATTATTTAATTTTTAAATCAAAATACAAAAAACTGTATGGATATGAACCATCTGTATTTGCAACACAAGCATATGAAACTGGAAAGATTTTAATACAAGCTTTACAAAATACTACTAATCCTGTGAAGATAAAAGAGTATATACTTACAAAAAAAGTATTTAATGGTTTGCAAGGACATATTATATTTGATAAGTATGGAGATGTTTCAAGGGATTATTTTATTACAACTATTAAAAATAGTGAATATGAAAGAATAAATTAATATGAAAAGTTTAAAAAGTACAATTTCATCTTTTATTATTTTATCAATTATTACAGTTTCTGTGGTAATTGGAATATTAACTATGATTAATTTTTATGATATAAAAATTACAAGTGTTGAGCATAATCAAAAACAAGTTTTAAGACAAGTAAACTCAGAGGGATTAAAACTTTTAAAAAGAATTGAGAATATTGCATCTTTTAGTATAAAAAAACAGAGTTTAGATAGTGAGTATTTAAATGATGTATTATATTTAAATAGTGATATTTCATCTATTTTTATATTAAATAAAGATGGAATTTTAGTCGATTTTGCTGGAAAAAACATGGACAATATTTATAAAGGCTTTGATTATTCAAATAAAGATTTTTATAAAAAATTAAGTGATGAAAAACTTGATTATTGGTCTGATGTATTTTTATCTTCTGCAAATAATAATCCTTCAATTTCATATAGTTTAAAATACAAAGATAGAATTATTGTTATTCAATTAAAGCTTGAGGAACTTACAAATTTTATTACAAAATTTAAAAATAGTGATGAAACACATATGATTAGAATGGTAGATAAAAATGGTGTATTTATTTTTAATCCAGATGCGCAAAAACTTGTAACTCAAAGATTTAATATTAAAAATAGTACAGTTTTTGAAGAGCTTATAAACAATAATAAAGAGTTTAATATAAAAAGTTTCAAAAGCATAAAAAGAGATTTAAAAAATCTTGGTATGTACTCAAAAATAAAAAAAACAGGCTGGACTGTCATCATAAGACAAAATCAAAGTGAAGTAATTGATGCAATAAAAGATATAGCTTTTATTGTATTTTTTATTGTAATTGTTTTTGTAAGTTTAGCACTATTTTTCGTATTTAAGATATTTAATAAAATATTTAGGGAGTTTGATTATTTACAAGATACTACAAAAGATATTTCAAATGGAAATTACAATAAAAAAATAAAAGAATCAGCTTTTAAAGAGATTACTTTACTAATTAATAGTTTTGAAAAAATGAAAAAACAAATTGATAAAAGAGAAAAAAAGTTAAAAGCAGCAAAAAATAGCTTTGAATATCTTTTAAACTCAACTATGGAAGCAATAGTTGTGCATGATTCAAAAAAGATTTATCAAGTAAATGATGTGGCTTTGAGTTTGATGAAATTAGACGATAAGAACCAACTAATTGGAAAAAGCTTGTTTGATTTTATATCTGAAAAATCTATTGAATTAGTAAAAGAAAAAATAGATATTGAAAGCTCACCTTATGAGTTAGAGTTAGTAAATGTAGAAAATGAAACATTTACTGCATTGGGACAAGGAAAGTTTATTACTTTAAATAATAAAAGACTTAAAATTAGTTGTTTTATTGATATTACTGAATTGAAAAATAAAGATAAACTACTTTCTCAACAATCAAAGATGGTATCAATGGGAGAAATGATAGGTAATATTGCTCATCAATGGAGGCAACCTTTAAGCTCAATTAGTACAGCAGCTGGTGCTTTAAAAGTTGAAAAAGAGTTTGGGATATTAGATGATAAAAGTTTAGATAACTCTTTGGATATGATTATTAAAAATACTAAATATTTATCAAAAACAATAGATGATTTTAGAAACTTTTTTAAAGTGGATAAAGATATTGAAAGAATAGATTTAAGTGAAGTTATTGAAAGATCATTGAAACTTCTTGAATCTAGTATTAAAAATCACTATATAAAAATAGAAAAAAGAGTTGGAAAAGATTTATATATCAATGGCTTTGAAAATGAATTGACACAAGCTTTTATAAATATAATAAATAACTCTAAAGATGCATTAAAAATAAATAATATTGAAAATAGAGTTATTTTTATTGAAGCATTTATATCAAAAAATAGAGTTTTTGTGATTATTAAAGATAATGCTGGAGGTATTAAAGAGCATATTAAACCAAAGATTTTTGATCCTTATTTTACTACTAAACATCAATCTCAAGGAACAGGAATTGGTTTATATATGACTCATCAAATAATAGTTGAACATATGGCAGGAGTAATTGAGGTGGAAAATGTAAAATTTTCTTATGAAAATGAAGCTTATACAGGATGCCAATTTAAAGTTATCTTTGATTATATGAAAAATACTTGACATTAACACACTCAACTTGCTATAATTATTTAGCAGATAAATTAAAGGAGTGCTAAAAATGAAAAAAATATTTGAACAATTAACTAACCAAGTTGCTGAAACAATTGATTCAGCAGTATCATTATGCCTACACAATAAAAACCAAGAAGTAGATGTAATACATTTTTTATGGGCATTAATAACAAATACAAATTCAGTATTAAACCAATTATTAAATAAAATGAATATTGATAAAGCAGCAATTGAATTAGAAATAAAATCAATTGCTTCAACTTTACCAAGTGTATCTAATGTATCAAAAGAGAATATAAAGTTATCAAGAAATTTTATGAGTTCACTTGAAAAAGCACATGGGCTTATGAACTCAAATGGTGATAAATTTATTGCTTTGGATACTTGGCTTATTGCTAATTTTGATGATAAGCAAATAAAAGATGTTTTAGGAAAATATATAAATCTTTTAGATGCTAAAAAAGAGCTTGAAGCTATAAGAGCAGGAGCAAAAATTGATAGTGCAACATCAGATGAGACACTTGAGAGTTTAGAGAAATTTGGAACAGATTTAAATAAAAAAGCTATTGATGGTGAGCTAGATCCTGTTATTGGAAGAGATGAGCAAATAAACAGAATGATGCAGATATTGATTAGAAAAACAAAAAATAATCCTGTTTTATTAGGAGAACCAGGAACTGGTAAAACAGCAATAGCAGAAGGACTTGCTCAAAAAATTGTAAACAAAGATGTTCCAACAAGTTTACTAAATAAAAGGGTTGTTGCTCTTGATATGGGTGCTTTAATTGCAGGTGCAAAATATAGAGGAGAGTTTGAAGATAGATTAAAAGCTGTTATAAATGAAGTTAAAAAAGCTGGAAATGTAATTTTATTTATTGATGAAATACATACTATTATTGGTGCAGGTGCTAGTGAGGGTAGTATGGATGCAGCTAATATTTTAAAACCTTCTTTAGCAAGGGGTGAATTACATACTATTGGTGCAACTACACTTAAAGAGTATAGAAAATATTTTGAAAAAGATGCGGCAATGCAAAGAAGATTTCAACCTGTTAAAGTTGATGAGCCTAATGTAAATGAAGCTTTACAAATATTAAGAGGTATAAAAGAGAGATTGGAAACACACCATAATGTTACTATTAATGATAGTGCATTAATTGCAGCTGCAAAATTAAGTGATAGATATATTACTGATAGATTTTTGCCTGATAAAGCTATTGATTTAATAGATGAAGCAGCAGCAGAGCTTAAAATGCAAATTGAGTCTGAGCCATATGCTTTATCAATAATAAAAAGAGAAATTGAGTCTTTAAATGTTGAAAAAGAAGCATTGAAGATGGAAAAAACTAAGAAAAATGAGCAAAGACTTGAAGAGATTGAAAAAGAGTTAGCAAACAAAGATGAAGAAAAAAGAGGTTTAGAGTCAAGATTTGAAAATGAAAAACATACTTTTAATGCAACATCTGCATTAAAAGCAAAAATCGATGAACTTAAAACAAAAGCAAATATTGCAAAAAGAGAATCAAGATTTGAAGAAGCTGCATCTATTGAATATGGTGAAATACCAACTTTAGAAAAGCAAATAGTAGAAAATGAACAAAAATGGGAAAAAATGCAAGAGGAGGGGACACTTCTTAGAAACTCAGTTGATGAGGATTCAATTGCATCAATTGTAAGTAGATGGACAGGAATTCCTGTAAATAAAATGATGGATTCTGAAAAGCAAAGAGTTTTAAAAGTAGAATCAGTTTTAAAAGAGGATGTAATTGGTCAAGATGATGCAATAAAAGCGATTAGTAGAGCAATTAAAAGAAATAAAGCAGGTCTTAGTGAAGCAAATAGACCAATTGGATCATTTTTATTTTTAGGTCCAACAGGAGTTGGTAAAACACAAAGTGCAAAAACATTGGCAAAATTTCTATTTGATGATGAAAAATCATTGATAAGATTTGACATGAGCGAATATATGGAAAAACATGCAGTTTCAAGACTTATTGGTGCTGCTCCTGGGTATGTAGGTTATGATGAGGGTGGTCAATTAACAGAAGCAGTTAGAAGAAAACCTTATAGTGTAATTTTATTTGATGAGGTAGAAAAAGCACATCCAGATGTGTTTAATCTTCTTTTACAAGTATTAGATGATGGAAGACTAACTGATAATAAAGGTGTTACAGTTGATTTTAAAAATACAATAATTATTTTAACTTCAAATATTGGAAGTTCAAAGATTATTGAAATATCTGATAAAGAGAGCAGAAAAAAAGAGGTTTTACAAGAGTTAAAAGTAAACTTTAAACCTGAGTTTTTAAATAGACTTGATGATATTATTATATTTGAGCAATTAAACTTAGAAGCAATAACAAATATTGTAGATATCTTGTTTAATAGTATTAGAAAAAAACTTGAAGAAAAAGATATAACTATTACATTAACAAAAAGTGCAAAAGAGTTTATTGCAAAAGCAGGATTTGATCCAGTATATGGAGCAAGACCTCTTAAAAGAGCTATTTATGAAATTGTTGAAGATAAATTAGCAGATATGATTTTGGAAGAAAAAATATCTGAGGGCAGTGTTGTAAACTTTGATTATAAGGATAATGAAATTACAGTTGAAATAAAATAAATATAAAAATTCTCCTTCTATTTGAAAAATATGCTATAATATATAGAGTATAGAAGGAGAAGGTTTTATGATAAGAAAAGAAAATAAAATTTTAAAAATTATAAAATATGCCCCAATGATATTTATATTTATTCTTTGTATTCTTATCAATTTTTATTTGTTATATGAAAAAAAACAGAATCTAAATCTAGAAAAAAAACAGATAAAACAAAAATATATAACTACAAATAAAGAGCTTGTAAAAAATGAAGTTCTTGAGACAATTCACTACATAAATATAAAACAAAAAAATACAGAAAAAAATTTAGAACAGATGTTAAAAAAAGTAGTTTTAAATGCATATCAAATATCTTTAAATGTATACAATATGAATAAAAATGAAAAAAAAGAGAAAATACTTGAGCAAATAAAAAAAGTATTAAATAATATAAAATATGCAAAAGATGGATATTTTTTTATTTATGATTTTGATGGAGTAAATATTTTACATGGTGGAGATAAAAGTATTGAGGGAAGAAATTTACTAGATTATAAAGACTCTAAAAGTAATAATATTTCAAAAGAATTAAGTAAAATCTTAAAAACTAAAAGTGAAACATACTACTCTTGGTATTGGCCTAAAAATGACAATAAAGAGTATAAAAAGATTGGTTTTTTTAAAAAGATTGAACCATTGAATTTATATATAGGAACTGGAAGATTTGTAGTAGATTATGAACAAAATTTAAAAAAAGAGATTTTAGAGTATTTAAGTAGTGTAAAATATAGAAAATATGGATATATATTTGTTTTGGATAGTAAAGGTAAATATCTAAGCTATTATAATGAAGATTTTATTGGTAAAAATATTTCAAATTTAACTTTTGTTGAAAATATAAATAAATCTTTTGAAAAGATGAAAGAGATATCACAAAAAGGTGGTTATTTAAAATACTCTCATATAAATAAGCCAAATAATATTTTAAAGAAAATAGAAAAAATAAGTTACATAAAAAAGTTTGATAAGTGGAATTGGATTATTGGAACAGGCTTTTATATGGATGATGTTTACAAAGAAATAGAAGAAAAAGAGTTTTTATTAGAAAAAAAATATGATGAAGAGATAAAAACACTTTATAAAATAACAATTATTTCAACTATTATTTTACTTTTAATATCAATATATGTTTCAAAACTAATTGAAAAGATATTTCTTAGATATAAAAGTATGATTGAAGAGCAAATTCAAGCAAATAGAAAAAAAGATAACTTGATAGCCTATCAATCAAAAATGGCAACTATGGGAGAAATGATTGGAAATATTGCACATCAATGGAGACAGCCTTTAAGTTCCATTAGTACAGCAGCAACTGGTGTGAAAATGCAAAAAGAGATTGGAGTTTTAACTGATGATTTTGAAATAAAAAGTTTAGATTCAATAAATAACAATGTTCAATATCTTTCTAAAACAATAGATGACTTTAGGAATTTTTTTAAAAATAATAAAACAAGAAAAGAGTTTAATATACAAGATAGTTTTGAAAAAACATTTAAACTTGTCTCTGCACAGTACAAAAATAAGGATATTGAACTCATCAGCAATATAGAAGATGTTAAAATTTATTCTTTTGAGAGTAAACTTGTGCAAGTTTTAATTAATATTTTAAATAATGCACGGGATGAGTTAATAAAACAAAATTTTAGAAAATTAATTTTTATAGAAGCAAAAAGAGTTAAAAATAGTCTAATTATTCTTATAAAAGACAATGCAAATGGAATAAATGATGATATAAAACATAGAATATTTGAACCATATTTTACTACAAAATCAAAGGAAGATGGCACAGGAATAGGGCTTTACATGAGTAGTGAGATAGTAAATAAACATCTTGATGGAACACTTGAATTTACAAATGAAGAGTATGAGTTTGAAAATGAAAAATATAAAGGTGCATGTTTTAAAATTACCCTTCCAATAGATTAAAAAGACTTTAAACTAAAGTTACTTTAAGCTGTATTTAACTATAATCCGCAACTTAATTAGTCAATAAGAGGAAAGCTAAAGATGAAAAGAACATATCAACCACATAATACTCCTAGAAAGAGAACACATGGTTTTAGAGTTAGAATGGCTACTAAAAACGGTAGAAGAGTTATTAAAGCAAGAAGAGCTAAAGGTAGAAAAAGATTAGCTGTTTAAGCAAAAAACACAGAATTAATAATTCAAGCGATTTTAACAAGATCTATAAAAGCGACAAAAAATGGCACACCCATTCCTTTGTCGCTTTTTTTTCGCCTACAAAAGATTTTAAAGTAGCTTTTGTTGCTTCAAAAAAAGTAGGTAATGCAGTAATGCGAAGTAAATCTAAGCGAAGACTTAGAGGAATGTTTGTCTCTTTTGAAAAACAAGTAGCTACTGGAAGCTATATATTTGTTGCTAAACAAAAGATTTTTGAAAAAGACCCAAAAGAGTTAAAAAAAGATTTTATTTTTGCTCTTAAAAGATTAGAACTTCTAAAATGAAAAGAATTGTAAACTATTTAATTAGATTTTATCAAAAATATTTATCGTTTTTTTCATATGGAAGTTGTAGATATTATCCAACTTGTTCACAATATGCCCTTTGGCAATTTGAAAATAATACATTTTTTAAGGCTATTTATTTTACAATAACACGGATATTAAAATGTAATCAACTTTTTAAAGGTGGAATTGATTATCCTGTTATAAAGTTGGTAAGGCATAATAATATAAATTTTAAAAAAATTAAAATCAAATATTGGTACATACCTGTGAATAATAATAGATATTTGGTAGTTAAAAATAGGGAGTGGAATAACAATAATGATGAATAACATGAATCAGAATAATGGTGGTATGCAAAAACGAATGTTAATTATGACATTAGTCGTTTTTGTATTTTTTATTGCATATGAGTTTTTAGTATTAAAGCCGCAACAAGAAGCAAAACAAGCTAAGATTACACAAGAGCAAGTGAAAAAAGCAAATAGTGCTCCTTTAGTTGAACAAGAAAATACAATGTCAAATGGTGTTACTGCTTCAGCAGAAAATAATTCAAAGTCAGTTGATGCACTTTCTTCAAAAGCAATTGCTTCAAATAGTATTGTAGCAACAGTTAAAACAAAACATAACACATTTGAAATTGATAATTTAGGTAGAATTGCACAAGTTACTTTGCAAGATAAACAGTATATTGATGAAAATAAAGATCAGATAAAGCTTTTTGAAGCAGATCAATTAAGACCTTTAGAAGTAAGATTTGCAGATTCAAATATAAATGATGAAGCTTTTAAAGTAAATGTTACTGCTAGTAAAAGTTTGCTTGATGCTAAAACAAGCGCACAAGAGTTAGTATTAACACAAAAATTGTCTGATACAACACTTACAAAAACTTTTAAGTTTTATCCAGATGGTCATTATGACTTAGAAGTAAAAACTACAAATGCTAAAAAGTTTTTTATTACAAATGGATTTAGACCAAATGTATTAGCTGATATGTATGCTGATCATGGGATGTATGTAAAACAAAATGATGATACAATGGAGTTAATTGAAGATGGTGATTTAGATAAAACTAAAAACTATACAGGAATTAAATTTGTATCAAATTTTGATAGATATTATGCAACAGTTATTTATAATTTTAATAAATCATTAGCAATTACAGTAATGCCAGATAATGAAAGTAATCCTTCTCCTTTTATTCATGGAAATGATAATATTAGCTTTAGTGGGTATATTGGTCCAAAAGAGTTTAAAACATTAAAAGCTTTAAATCCAGAATTAACAGATGTTATTGAGTATGGTTGGTTTACATTTATTGCAAAACCTATGTTTATTTTCTTACAATATATTCATAATATTGTTGGAAACTGGGGATGGACTATTGTTATTGTTACAATTTTAATTAAGCTTGTATTATACCCTTTATCATACAAAGGTATGGTATCAATGAACAAGTTAAAAGAGTTAGCTCCTAAAATTAAAGAAATACAAGAAAAATATAAAGATGATAAACAAAAAGCATCTATGCATATGATGGAACTTTATAAAAAGCATGGGGCTAATCCAATGGGTGGATGTTTACCTATTATATTGCAAATCCCAGTATTTTTTGCTATATATAGAGTACTATTAAATGCTATTGAGTTAAAAGGTTCAGAGTGGATTTTATGGATTCATGACTTAGCAGAAATGGATCCTTATTTTGTATTGCCAATATTAATGGGTGCTTCAATGTGGTTACAACAAAGAATTACTCCAAATACAATGCAAGATGAGATGCAAAGAAAAATATTCCAAATGTTACCAGTTGTATTTACATTCTTCTTCTTATGGTTCCCAGCAGGTTTAACACTATACTGGTTCGTTAATAATGTATTTACAATAGCTCAACAATATACAATAAATAAAATGTTTGAAAAGAAAAGAGCTATAAAAAAATAGGATTAATTATGAAAAAGTTTGAAGCAAATAGTTTAGAAGAGGCATATGAATTAGCAAAAGATGAATTTAAATGTTCAATTACAAATTTAGAAATAGAGATTGATCAACAACCAAGAAAGGGTTTTCTTGGTTTTGGTCGTAAAAGTGCTATTATTAAAGTTGTTGAAAAACATGATAGAAAAGTTTATGATAGAAAACAAAAAGAGCATAAATTTAGAAAAAAAGATATAAAAATAGAAGATGTATCTAAAAAAATAGAAGACTCAAATAAAGTTGCTACACAAAAAGAACCTACTTTAAATAAATCACATAAAAAAGTTCCAAATATTCATTCAAAAGAGAAAATCTTTGATAATTTTTATGAAGTTGGAGATAAACAACAAATAAATGAAGTTATTGTTAAAAAAGATGAACAAATTATTTTAAATGAAGTAAAAGAAGGAATTGATTCACTATTTTCAAATACATGTTATGAAATTGAAGATATAAAAGTTGAATTTTATGATAATGAAACATTATATATTGAGTTTACGGGAGCTGATTCTGCACTTTTAATTGGAAAAGAGGGTTATAGATACAAAGCATTATCTTATATTTTATTTAATTGGATAAATGAAAAATATGGATTGATGCTAAGATTAGAAGTTGCCGAATTCTTAAAAAATCAAGAAGAGTCTATACATACATATTTAGAACCTGCAATTGAAACTATTAATGAAAAAGGTAGTTTTAAAACAAAACCTTTAGATGGTATTTTAGTTCATATTGCATTGAAAAGATTAAGAGATGAGTTCCCTAATAAATATGTTGCTGTTAAGACAAATGTAAGAGGCGATAGATACGTACTTGTTAATGAATATAGAAGTAAAGAGCAATAAAATTGTTTGATGATAATACAATTGTAGCAATAGCTACAGCAAATGGAATAGGTTCAATCTCAATAGTTAGAGTTAGTGGTAAAAAAGCTTTAGAAATTGCTCTTAAAATCTCTAAAAGAGAGAGTTTAAAACCACGACTAGCAACTTTATCAACACTTTATACTAAAAGTGATGAGGCTATTGATGAAGCACTTTTATTATATTTTAAAGCACCATTTTCTTTTACTGGAGAAGATATTGTTGAGTTTCAATGTCATGGTGGTGTAGCTATTGCAAATATGGTTTTAGACGAAGTTTTAAATTGTGGTGCAAGAATTGCTAATCCAGGAGAGTTTTCAAAAAGAGCTTTTTTTAATGGAAAAATGGATTTATCAAAAGCAGAAGCAATTTCTAAAATCATAGAAGCAAGAAGTGAAGATGCCGTTAAACTTTTAGCAAAACAACTAAAAGGTGAGTTATCTAATTTTGTTGAAGATATTAGACAAGATTTACTTTTTATGCTTGCATATACAGAAGTTAGCATTGATTATGCAGAAGATGATCTACCTACTGATATTTTTGAAAAAATAGAAGAAAAATTAAAAAATATCAAAGAAAAACTTGAAAATACTTTAGAAGCTAGTAAACGAAGAGAAGGAATGATTGAGGGGTTTAAACTTGCAATAATAGGAAAACCTAATGTTGGTAAATCTTCACTATTGAATAAACTTTTAAATTATGATAGAGCTATTATTTCTGATATTGCAGGTACAACTAGAGATACAATTGAAGAGTCTGTAAAAATTGGAACACATATTATAAAAATAGTTGATACAGCTGGTATAAGAGATGAAACTTTTGATGTAATTGAAAAAATAGGTATTGAAAAATCAATCACTGCTATTAATGAAGCAGATATAGTTGTTGCATTATTTGATAATAGTAAACCTTGTGATAAAGAGGATGAAAAAATATTATCTTTATTACATAATACTTCAAATAAACAGATTTTAAAAGTATTAAATAAAACTGATTTAGAAAATAATTTCGATATTTCAAAATTAGATGATTATACAAATTTAAGTACAAAAGAGTCTATTCAACCTTTAGTTACAAAAATAGAAAAAATTCTTGATACTAATACTCATAGCGATGAAATGACTTTAATATCAAAAAGACAAATAGATAGTGTTTTTCAAACACTTCATCACATAAATGAATCTTCTATGCCACTTCAAACGGGAGAGTTAGAGTTTTTTGCACATCATATAACAGAAGCATTGCATTTTATATCTAATATTACAAGACCTTATGAAAATGATGAAATGTTAGATGTTATGTTTGGTGAGTTTTGTTTAGGTAAATAAATTTTTATTTACCTATTTTATAAACTTTTTTAAATTCTGCATTATTTTTTGATACATCAATCCATGAATCACAATTAAAATCAATTCTAATCACATAACCCATATCCAACTTATCTTTATATCCACAATAATTTAAAGCTAATATTGCCAATGATGGATTATGTCCAACTAAAATCATTGAGTCAACTGTATCGTAAGTGTATGTTATAATCTCATGTAGTTCATTTAAAAAAGCTTGGTATATTACTTCATTATATATTATTGGTTTTTCATAGCCAAATTTATTTGCAAGAATTTGTGCAGTTTCTTTTGCTCTTAAAGCTGGACTTGAAGCAATTAAATCAACTTGAACCTTATCTTCTAAAAGTTTATTTGAAATATCTTCAATATCTTTAATTCCATTGGTAGTTAATTTTATATCAAAATCATCTTTTGATGAATCTATCTCTTTTTGCCCATGTCTCATTAGATATAGTGTTTTCATTTATGTACCTATTTTTTTCTTTATTTTATGTATTTTTTTCTTTTATTTAAATAAAAATTATAAATATTTTTTTGGATATTCAAATGTAATTAATTTGCTATTATAGCTACTGATTTCTTGCCATAATTGACAATTAAACTCTATTTCTAAAATTGCACATGTTGGTATATTTTCATCAAAATCTAAAAACTGTTCTGCAAATAAATTTAAACTTGGATTATGACCTACTAAAAATACTACACTATTTTTATCATCTAAATATTTTAAAGTATCAATAATATTATTTATAGATGCTTCATATAAATCTTCATAATAATCAATATCTTTTTTATTGTATCTTACTTCTTTTGCTATTAATTGTGCAGTTTTTCTTGCTCTATAAGCAGGTGATGAAACTATAATATCAGGTTTTATACCTAGTTGATTAAGTAAATTTCCCATAAATGGTGCATTTAATTTACCTCTTTTATTTAAAGGTCTATCATAATCTGCTAAAGTTAAGTTTTTCCATGAAGATTTCGCATGTCTAATTAAGTAAAGTTTTTTCAAAATATCTCCTATAAATAGTAGATTTGTAAAATTAATTTAAATTGTTTATTAAATTTGTTAAATTATAATATAATAGTATATAAAAAATTAAATTAAAGGAAGCAGTTATGGAACAAATAAAAACTGTATTTTTTCTTGCACTATTATCTGTACTGTTTGTATTTATTGGATATTCATTTGGTGGTCCAAATGGAATGCTAATAGCATTTTTGTTAGCTGCTGGAATGAATTTTTATGCTTATTATTATTCAGATAAGCATGTATTATCTTCTTATAATGCAGTTGAAATTTTAGATAGAAGAAATTTAATATATCAAATTACACAAAAACTTGCATATAAAGCAAATTTACCAATGCCAAGGGTTTATATAATACCTGATGATATGCCAAATGCATTTGCTACAGGAAGAAATCATCAGCATGCAGCAATTGCTGTAACACAAGGACTTATGGATTTGTTAAATGAAAAAGAGATTGAGGGAGTTATTGCCCATGAATTATCACATGTAAGACACTATGATATACTAATTGGAACTATTGCAGCTGTTTTTGCAGGTGCTATTGCAATGATTGCTAATATGATGCAGTTTTCAGCAATGTTTGGTGGAAATGATAGACAAAATTCAAATCCCTTTGTTATGATTGTTTTAGCAATTATTTTACCTTTAGCAGCAGCAGTTATTCAAATGACAGTAAGTAGAAGTAGGGAGTATTTAGCAGATGAGGGTGCTGCAAGATTAGTGGGAGATGCAAGTGGTTTACAAAGTGCATTATCTAAACTTGAAAGTTATGCAAAAAGAGGAGAAATTCATAATGCAACTGAGCAAACAGCACATATGTTTATAATAAATCCTTTTAGTGGAAAAGATATGAAATTTTCTGAACTTTTTAGAACACACCCTACAACTGAAGATAGAATTGCAAGGTTAGAAGAGTTGAAATCACAACTTAAGTAGAGTCCTTGCCTCTACTGAAAAATATCTACTAGATTTTCTAATTGAATTTCTTCTTTTAATATTGGATAAATACCTTTAGCAATTAGGGAAATTTTTAAATCATAATCTATATCACTTATCATAAAATAGTTAACTCCATAATCATGTAGTAAATCAGGTAATACATTACATGTAGCTTCATCTTCATTTTTATACATAGGGTTTTTAATACAGCTTTGAGATTTTAACTTATAATCTTTTATAAATATAATCCAAATATATTCAGCTTCAGCTTCAGCATATTCAAGTTCATCTTGCTTTTTTGAACAAACTGCAATACGGAATTCATTTTTAACTTCATGTACTTTTATATTACTTCCTGTTATTAATGCAAGGGATATTTTTTTTCTAGCACTTTTAACAATTCTTGCAAATGTTGCTCTTGATACATTCATCTTTTTTGCAGCATCTTCTTGATACATACAAAAAGAGTCCATAAGGTGAATAGCTTCTAATTCTTCATGTAAAAGTACAACATCTTCTTTTGCTTCTTTATCTTTTGGGCCAAAATATTTACATACTGGTTTTAAATTTAGTTTTCTTTCTAGTTTTTCTCTTGCCATAAAACTCCTTTGAATCTATTGGATATAAGATTTTAACATAATCTTGTTAAAAATATGGAAAAGTACTTGACATATGACCAAATAAATGTTATCATTCGGTCATATGTTCATAAGGCTTAACTCTAATTATTTGAAATAATATTTGTTTCATTTTAGAACTAAGTGAACCCGCTCTCTCAAATTAATTCTTAGTTGAATAAATTTTAGAGTTAAGTATGAAGATATATTAACAAATATAATTAGATTGATCATTTTGTTTAGTTGTCTAGCCTAACATACAAAATAACACTCCTCTCTTGGGTCAATCAAGATTATAACACCATAATTTTTGTAAAAACTTTTTTGATAAATACAAATAAATATTAAGTTTTTACAAAAATCCTTTTATAAAAATAATATACTCTAAAGGTACAAAATGAGAATTGTATTTCCCACAGTTGAAAATCTAAGTTATATGTCAGAAGTTGCAACAAACTTTACAAATGCAAAATATTTTACAGTATTAAATTTAAGTGGACAAACAATAAGTTCAGTTGAAATGTTAGAAAATAGAAACGAAGATATTGTAAAGCTATTTAAAAATAATAGTTTTAATGCTTTAGTTACATCAGATACAAATGATTTGCCAATTGAAGATTTGAAAAAAGTTGGTGTTTCTATTTTTAAAGAGAAAAATAGAAAAAAAGTATTAGCTTTATATAGCGATTTTGTTCAAGATAAATTGAAAAAAATATAAATAAAAAAAGTACCCCTTAACCAAAGAGGTACTTTTGAAATTATATATAAAAAAGATAAATTCAAACTTACTTTAAATATTAGTTTTATTTATTTATCATATACTTTTTTTACATTTTCTATTTTAGAACTCATATTTAATAGTAGCATATCTGCAACTACTAATGAAGCCATTGCTTCTGCAACTACACTTCCTCTTACTGCTACGCATGGGTCGTGTCTTCCTTTTAATTCACATTCAACTTCATTATTATAAATATCAATTGTTTCTTGTTTTATAAAGATTGAGGGTGTTGGTTTAAAATATACTTTTAAATTTATATCTTCACCATTTGAAATACCACCTAGTATTCCCCCACTATGATTTGATTTAAAGCCTTCAGTTCTAATTTGATCGTTGTTTTCATAACCTTTTTTATTAACTGAATCAAAGCCATCACCAATTTCTATAGCCTTAACTGCATTTATACTCATCATAGCATTTGCAAATTGTGAATCAAGTTTAAAATATAAAGGCTCTCCAAGACCAACTGGACAATTCTTAATATTTATTAAAGCAACGCCTCCTACACTATTGTGGGAATTTTTTGCTTTTAATATTGCATCTTTTTGTTCTTGTTCTATATTTTTATCTAAAGCATAAATTTCAGAATTTTGAACATTTGAAAAGTCATGATTTTTTGCTTTTATTCCATCAATTTCACAAATTCCACTTTTAACTTCTATATTTAACTCTTTTAGTAAAAGTTTAGCAATAGCTCCTGCTGCAACTCTTGCTGCAGTCTCTCTTGCACTACTTCTTCCTCCACCTCTATAATCTCTAATTCCATATTTATTAAAATATGTATAATCAGCATGACCTGGTCTAAAAAGATCTTTTACATTTGTATAATCTTTGCTTTTTTGATTCTCATTGAAAATAACCATAGAAATTGGTGTTCCTGTTGTAAGTCCTTCAAATACACCACTTAAAATTTCAACACTATCGCTTTCTTTTCTAGCAGTTGCATATTTATTTTGACCTGGCTTTCTTCTATTCATTTCATTTTGAATAAATTCTTCATCTATTTTTATGCCAGCAGGAACACCATCAATTACGCAACCTAACGCTTTTCCATGACTTTCACCAAAAGTTGTAAATTTAAACTTATGACCAAATGTATTCATTATTTTGAATCCTTAAATTGATCAATTGCTATTTTTGCTACTGCTTGTTGAGCAAGTTTTTTACTTTTTCCCCTTGCTTGTCCATATTTTTTTCCATCAATCCAGATTGAAACTTCAAACTCTTTTTTATGATCAGGTCCATAAGACCCTTCTATTTTATACTCAGGAATTGTTCCAAATTCTGCTTGTGTTATCTCTTGTAGTGCAGTTTTATAATCACTAAAAAGTACATCTAAATTTATTTTATCATATGATTTTTCAAGTAAGTCTAAAATTATCGGTTTTAAAGTCTCAAGTCCCGATTCTAAGTAAATTGCTCCCATAATTGCTTCAAAAGCATCTGATAAAATAGAGGCTTTTGTTCTTCCTTTATTTCTCTCTTCTGCAGTTGAAATAAAGATATAATCACCTAGTTTTATGTCATTTGCCAATTTTGTAAAACCTGTTTCATTTACAAGTGATGCTCTTATTTTAGAAAGCTCCCCTTCATTTGAATTGGGAAAGTTTGTATATAAATACTCTCCTACAATTAAATTTAATACAGCATCTCCAAGAAACTCTAACCTTTCATTATTGTATGGTTTTTTTAAACTTTTATGTGTAAGTGCTTCGATTATCAGATCTTTGTTTTTAAACTGATAATCCAAACACTTTTCTAATTTTGAGTAGTCACTCATTTTCTTTTCCTTTTAATTTTAAATTTTCTGCAAATTCTCTTGCAAGTATATCACATCTTTCATTATGCTCATGCCCTGCGTGCCCTTTTACCCAAAAAGCGTTAATTTTGTGTGGTTTTGAAACTTTTATGTACTCTTGCCAAAGCTCTACATTTTTTACAGGTTTCTTTGAAGCGGTTTTCCAATTGTTTTTTTCCCAGTTTTCAAGCCATTCATTTATAGCTTTTACAACATAAGTTGAATCTGATATTACATTTACAATACATGGTTCTTTTAATACTTTTAATCCCTGTATAACACCTATTAATTCCATTTTGTTATTTGTAGTATTATACTCACCTCCACAAAACTCTTTTTCAGTTCCTTTATATTCAAGTATTGTTCCCCAACCACCAGGTCCTGGATTTCCTAAACTTGAACCATCACTGTAAAGATTGATTTCTTTCATTTAAATCCTTAGCTAAATTGTGTTTTATTTTATAAGTTAAAATATTATGACAGTGCGGACACCTTGATTCATAAATAGGATGAGTATGTTTACATGAAGTACAAATAAACTCAAAATCTAATGTCACAGGAATTTTGTGTTCGTGTTTATTTAAAGCTATTAATATGTCAAATACAAAATCACTACTATGATTACATGTTTGTAAATAGCCTTTTGCATTATATATTTGATTTAGTTGTTCATTATTTGCAACAACATCAAAATCAATATCATTAAAATCTAAATACCATAATAAATCAGTAAATTTATTTACATCAAATTCATCTATGTGCTTCCATAAAAAATCTTTATTATATTGAATTAAAAACTGTACAAAAAGTCTTTCAATTATGTGGTTCATTTTATAAAATGAGTATAATTTTTCTGTTTTTTCTTCATAAGTTAGTTCTTTATTATTTAGTATTTTTAGTGTTTCTATATGTATTCTTTCTCTTATTACATCAACTTCTAGTTCATCTAAAGCTTGAATAACTTCCAATACTTTTTCATAATCTTTTAATTTTTCGTTTATAATTAACAGGTGTTTTAAGGCTTTTTCATTTCTAGGAGAAAATTTTAAAATCTTTAGATATATCTCTTTTGATCTTTGTAAAAACCCACCTTTAAAATAAGTTGATCCTAATAGTTCTAAAAGCTCTTCTTTTTTTACCCTATCAGTTACATGTTCAAGCAATGCAAGATACACTGATATTGCTTTACTGTAATCACCTTTGTGTAAAAAACTTGAAGCTAATAGTATAATTGAATCAAATGGCAAATTATATGTTTTATATAAGTGTACATAATCCTCTTCTTTTAATTTACCTAATTCAAATCGATTAAGTAGCTCTCTATAATCTTTTCTAGCATTCTTCTCTTTATAAAGTCCAAAAGAGTATGTAATAAAAGAGATTAAGAAAATTAAAGTAAAAAATATTATAACACTAAAAAGTGGATCTCTATAGTCTAAAACCAAACTGTCCAATTAATACCTTTTTTATAAAATCTTAATATATTAACATAAAAGCACATATAAAATAATAAAAGAGTATAATTATATTTATGATAACAAAAGAATCAATTGACAATTTAAAAAATCATCTTGAAATAGTAGATGTAGTTTCCCAATCACTTGAATTAAAAAAATCAGGAGCAAACTTTAAAGCTTGTTGTCCCTTTCATGGAGAAGATACCCCGTCTTTTGTAGTAAGTCCAGCAAAGCAAATATATCATTGTTTTGGTTGTGGTGCTGGTGGAGATTCTATAAAATTTGTTATGGAGTATGAAAAGTTAACTTATCCAGAAGCTTTAGAAAAATTAGCTTCAATGTATAATGTTACTTTAAATTATGATGAAACAAATAGTAAACCAAAACTAGATTTGAAAGTTTTAGAGACTATTAATCAATACTACCAAAAACTTTTTACAAATAATACAATTGCTAAAGATTATATAAAAAGCAGAGGAATTTCTGAATTTTCTATTGAAAAATTTGAAATAGGATATGCCCCTAAATCCATAGATACAATAAATTATTTAAAAAGCAATTTTTTAAATTTAGCAGATGCAAAAGATTTAGGAGTAATTGATTCTGGGCAAAATGGTTTATACTCTAGATTTATTGAAAGAATCACCTTCCCCATTTATGGATTAAATAGTAAAATTGTAGGTTTTGGTGGAAGGACAATTACAGGGCATAATGCAAAATATGTAAACTCTCCTCAAACAAAACTATTTAATAAATCTAAACTTTTATATGGATATAACTTAGCAAAAGAGAATATTTATAAAAAAAATAGAATAATTGTAACAGAGGGGTATTTAGATGTAATAATGCTTCATCAAGCAGGTTTTAACACAGCTGTTGCAACTTTAGGAACAGCACTTACTAAAGATCATTTGCCAATTCTAAGAAGGGGAGAGCCTAAGGTAATAGTTGCTTATGATGGTGATAATGCAGGCTTAAATGCAGCTTTTAAAGCTTCTGTTATGCTAAGTCAAAGTGAGTTTGAGGGTGGTGTTATTATATTTGAAGAGGGCAAAGATCCTGCTGATATGGTAAAAGATGGACAAATAGAGAAGTTAAATGAAATTTTTTCAAATCCCACACCTTTTATTAATTATGCTATTGATTATATTATTTCAAAATATGAGATAAATGATCCAATGCAAAAACAAAAAGCTTTACATGAATCAAATGAGTATCTAAAAAGTTTGAGTTTGCTTTATCAAGATGAGTACAAAAGATATATTGCTCAAAAATTAAGTATTAGAGAAAACTTAGTAAAAGTAACAAATGATAAAAGTAGAGTAAAGTTTGATAATAGTTCAACAAAAATAGATATTGCAGAACTTTGCATTATAAAAGCTATTTTAGAAAAACCTAGCAGACTTGATTTGGTTTTAGATTTAATTGATGCTTCTATGTTTGAATATCATAATAATGAGTTTCAAACACTTTTAGATGATATAACTAATCCTTCTTTAAATTCAATAGTTTTAAATGAAAGATTAGAAGATTATGATGATAAAAGATTAGAAAATGAATTATTGATTTTATTGATTAAGTTTTATTCAAAACAATTAAATAAAGTGTTATATGAAAAAGATATAGATTTTAGAAAAAAAGCTAATTTAATTAGAAAACTAAAAGATAATATTTCCCAGTTAAAAAAAGGTAAACTAGTTAGTTTTGATATAGATTTATTGAAATAACTATTTTTTTACAGTAAAATACTTAAAAAATTTTAGAGGAAGAAAAATGGAGTTTTTGCATACAAATAGAGTACCAGCTGCAATTGGACCTTATTCACAAGCAATTAAAGCAAATGGTTTAATTTATACATCAGGACAAATCCCATTAAAAGCAAATGGTGAATTAGTAGAAAATGATATTAAAAAGCAAACAAGACAAGTTTTAGAAAATATCAGAATGTTATTAGAAGATTGTCAAAGTAGCATGGATAAAGTAATAAAAGTTTCAATTTATTTGGAAAATATGGAAGATTTTGGTATAGTTAATGTATTGTATGCGGAAGCGTTCGGTGAACACAAGCCTGTTAGAAGTACAATTGCTGTTAAAACATTACCAAAAAATGTATTAATAGAGATGGATGTAATCGCTTTACCATACGATTATCAATAAAAATATTTTCGCTTAAACAAAGTTTAAACTAATATAAGATAGTATTTCGCTTCACAAAAAAATACGTATTTGATAGATATAGATAGTTAGAGGATAAGTAATGTACGCAATTATTAAATGTGCTGGAAAGCAATATAAAGTTCAAGAAGGTGATATCCTAAATGTTGATTATTTAGGAAAAGTTGCTAAAGAAACTTTAGAAATTTCAGATGTTCTTGCAGTTAATGACGGAGAACTTAAAACAGGTGACGCTGTTTCATCTGCAAAAGTTGAAGCAGAAGTTGTACTTGATGGTACAGGTGTAAATAGAGATAGAAAAGTTATCATTTACAAAAAAAGAAGAAGAAAAGATAGTAAATTAAAAAGAGGTTTTAGAAAAAGCTTCACAAAAATTAAAATTACTAAAATCGCTGCATAATTTTAAGGAGATAAACGATGGCTCACAAGAAAGGTCAAGGTAGTACACAGAATAATAGAGATTCAGCTGGTAAAAGACTTGGTGTAAAAAAATTTGGTGGTCAAACAGTAAGAGCTGGTAACATCATTGTAAGACAAAGAGGAACTAAAGTACATGTTGGAGAAAATGTAGGAATTGGTAAAGACCATACTATTTTTTCTTTAATCGACGGTGTAGTTAAGTTCGAAGTTAAAGATAAAAAAAGAAAAAAAGTATCAGTTTACGCTTCATAATTTTTGAGGTATTAGCTGCTTTTTAAAAGGGTGTATGGCTTTGCCTACACCCTTTTTTAGTTTAGGAGAAAAAAGTGTTTATAGATAGTGTAAAATTTAAAATTTCATCTGGAAAAGGTGGTCAAGGTTGTGCCTCTTTTAGAAGAGAGAAATTTGTTGTAAAAGGTGGTCCTGATGGGGGAGATGGAGGAAAAGGTGGAGATGTTTATTTTAAAGTAGATAATAACACTGATACTCTTTCTTGGTATAAAGGTAAAACTGTACTTAAAGCTGAAAATGGAAAGCAAGGTATGGGTAAAAAGATGACTGGAAAATCAGCACCTGCACTTACACTTACAGTACCTCCTGGAACACAAGTAATTGATGCAGATACAAAAGAAGTATTATTAGATCTTTTAGAAGAGGGTCAAGAAGTTAAATTTTTAGAAGGTGGAAAAGGTGGACTTGGTAATGTTCACTTTAAAAACTCTAGAAATCAAAGACCAACTTACTTTCAACCAGGACTTCCAGGTGAAACAAAAGAGATAAGATTAGAATTAAAGTTAATTGCTGATGTTGGTTTAGTTGGATATCCAAATGTAGGAAAATCTACATTAATATCAACAATCTCTAATGCAGAACCTGAGGTTGCAAATTATGAATTTACTACTTTAACTCCAAAATTAGGAGTTGTTGAAGTAGGGGAATATAGTTCATTTGTTATGGCTGATATACCTGGAATTATAGATGGTGCAAGTGATGGAAGAGGTCTTGGAATTGAGTTTTTAAAACATATTGAAAGAACAAAAACACTTCTTTTTACTATTGATGTATCTAATCATAGAACAATTATAGAACAATTTAAGGTTTTAAAAGAAGAGCTTAAAAAGTTTTCAGTTGAACTTAGTGGAAGAAATTATGCAATTGCATTAACAAAAATAGATGCATATTATGGTGAAGACTTAACTACAGATATAAATGAGTTTATTAGTGAATTAGATTTAGAAGTTTCAAATTCAAATGAGTTTGGATTTGATAAACAATATCCTTATTATATTCAAGATTTGACAATGAATAGATATGATAAAAATAAACCATATTTTGTACTACCTATATCTTCTGTAACACATTTAAATACAAAGTCAATAGGTTATGCACTTTATGAATTTTTAGGTAAAAACAAATGATAGAAGATAGTGAAACTTTGCTTGAAAAAAAAAGAATTGTTATTAAAGTTGGAACAGCTGTTCTAACTCAAAATAATGAATTAGCTTTGGAAAGATTAAGTAATTTAGTAGACTTAATCTCAAAGCTTAAAAATGAAAAAAAATATGAACTTATATTAGTAAGTTCTGGTGCAGTTGGTGCTGGAAATACTAAACTTCAATTAGATAAAACACAAATTGCAAATAGACAGGCTTTAGCAGCAATAGGGCAGCCTTTATTAATGAAAAACTATAAAAAAAGATTTCGTGATTATGGTATAATTTGTGCTCAAATGCTTTTAATTGAAAACGATTTTGATTCAAGAAAAAGAACAAGAAATGCTCAAAAAGTAATGGAAATATTGCTTTCAAATAATGTAATACCAATAATTAATGAAAATGATGTTATAGCAAATGATGAACTGCTTTTTGGAGATAATGACCAATTAGCTGCTCATGTTGCTTACTATTTTAATGCTGATCTTTTAGTTATCTTATCAGATATTGATGGTTATTATGATAAAAATCCAAGAGAGTATGAAGATGCAAAGATGCAAAAAATTGTTACAAGTATAGAAGAGAGTCAACTTCAAATGGTTCATACTCCAAATTCAGAATTTGCAACAGGTGGAATTGTTACTAAATTAAAAGCTGCAAATTTTTTAATGAATAGAAATATACCTATGTATATGTCTTCTGGATTTGATTTAACAAATGCCTATGATTTTTTATTAAATGATAATCATATTAGTGGAACACTATTTAAATCAAAATAGGAGATAAAATGTCTAAAAAAATTGTATTTATGGGAACACCTGATTATGCAACAATAATCTTTGATAAGCTAATAAAAAATGATTCATATGAAATTTTAGCACTATTTACTCAACCTGATAAAAAAGTTGGAAGAAAACAGATTTTAACACCTCCTCATATTAAAAAATACTGTATTGACAATAGTATTGATTTGCCAATTTATCAACCAGTAAGCTTGAAAAATAATATTGAAATGGTAGATGTTTTAAAAAACTTAAATCCTGATTTTATCATTGTTGCAGCTTATGGACAAATTTTACCAAAAGAGATTTTAAATATTGCTCCTTGCATAAACTTACATGCTTCTATTTTACCAAAATACAGAGGTGCAAGTCCTATTCAAGAATCAATTTTAAATGATGATAAATATACAGGTGTAACTTCAATGCTTATGGAAGAAGGACTTGATAGTGGAGATATTCTTGGAATACAGTATTTAAAATTGACAGAAACAATGCTTGTTGATGAAGTATTTAATAAATTATCAAATATAGCTGCTAATTTAACAATAACAACACTTGATAACTATGAAAAAATCCAAGCTAAAAAACAGAATAATTCAGAAGTTAGTTTTTGTAAAAAAATTAAAAAAGATGATGGCTTAGTATCTTTTAAAGATTCAAGAAAGCTCTACTTAAAATATAAAGCTTACTGTTTTTGGCCAGGTATTTTTTTACAAAGTGGTTTAAAACTAAAAGAAGTAGAATTAAATGAAACTACTTCAGTAAACAAAGAAGGAAAAATTTTAAATATCAATGAAAATTTTGCAATTATAGCTTGTGCTAAAGGCTCAATAAAAGTAAGTACAGTTCAAGCTCCTTCAAAAAAAGCTGTAAATATTACAGATTACTTAAGAGGAAAGAGGTTAGCTGTAAATGATACTTTAATCTAATATCTATTAGAATATGAAAAAAGAGTAAAGTATATGGATAAAGAATTAAAGCATTTTTATGATTTGAGTATTTTTACAATCGAAGATTTGGATGTATTACTACATGAAATTTTAAAACACACAAGAGAGCTTGTCTCTTGTGAAGCAGGAAGTATATATATGAAAGAAAAAGACCACTTAGCCTTTCATGTATTTCAAAATGATGCTTTAACTTATGAAAATATTTTTAAACAATACTGCAATATAAAAGATTTAAAACTACCTTTAAATGATTCTAGAAAATATTTAGCTGTTGAATCTTTACAGTTAAATAAAATTATAATAATCGATAATGCATACAAAACAACAGATTATGAACTTTTAGGAGTAAAAGAGTTTGATGAAATATTTGATTATAAAACTTACTCAATTATTACCGTTCCTTTAATTCATCCAAGAGAAAAAACAAAATTAGGTGTTATTCAGCTTTTAAATAAAAAAAGTGATAAAAAGATTGATGTTTTTACTAAAAAAGATAAAGATATTGTCTCAATGATTAGCTCTTTTATATCTCTTTCTATTGCAAAAGCACAAAACGATGTACAAAAATTAAAAAGATTAAATAAGCAGTTAGAAGAAGCTAATAAAAAACTTGAATCAAGAGTAGAAAAAGAAGTTAAAGAAAATGAAAAGATGAGTGCTATTATTTTTCATCAGTCAAAAATGGCAAGTATGGGAGAAATGATAGGTAATATTGCTCACCAATGGAGACAACCTTTAAGTAGTATTAGTACAATTGCTAGTGGAATGTCTTTGGATTTAGAGATGAAAAACTTTGAAAAAGATAAAGGGATAACACAACTTAAACAAATAGTTGATACAACAAAATATCTCTCTCAAACAATAGATGATTTTAGAAGTTTTTATAAAGTTGATAGAGCAAAAGAGCACTTTAATTTAGCAGATGCTGTACAAAAAAGTGTATCTTTATCTATTGCAACAATGAGTAGTTCTTATATAAAATTTGTTTTAAATCTTGATGAAGAATTAACTGCATATGGCTTGAGAAATGAGTTTACTCAATCTCTTTTAAATTTACTTACAAATGCAAAAGATGCACTTGTTGAAAATGTAAGTGTTGAAGAAAAAAGATATATATTTATTGATATATATAAAAAGAACAATAAAAATATTCTTCAAATAAAAGACAATGCCAAGGGGATTCCAACTAAACTTTTAGATAAAATATTTTTACAACACTTTACTACAAAATCAAAAATTGGTGGAACAGGAATAGGACTTTTTATGGTAAAAGAGATTATTGAAAAGCATATGGATGCTACAATAAGTGTTTCAAATGAAGAATTTACTTTTAATGATAAAAATTATAAAGGTGCTTGCTTTACTATTACTTTTTAGTCTAAGCTAAAAAGTAATAAAAACCAGTAACTGTTAATAAACTTCCCAAAACTCCTAAAACTAAAGCATTTATTGCAAAAGTTTCATCAAGTCCTCCTTTAATAGCTAAAACAACAGCCATTGTCATAGGTGGCATTGCTGCTTCTACTATTGTAACTTTACTCCAAGTATCATTAATATTGTAAAATATTAAAAAAGCCAAATATACTATTAAAGGTACAAGTATCATTTTTAATAACATAGCAGTAAAAACAACTTTAAATTTATAAAAAATATTTTTTATTTGAAGCTTCATTCCTATTGCAATCATAGCAAGAGGAACAAGTGTTGCACCTAAGGTTTCAGTTGTATTTATGATAAAAATAGGTACTTCAAATAACTTAGTAAAAATAGTTATAAAAAACATAATAATGGGTGGAAAATATAAAACACTTTTTAAAATTGCTCTAAAATTAACTTGTTGGCCACTTCCCCAATTTATTATTATCATCCCTAAGCTAACTAGAATTAAGAAAGAACCAAACAGGTCATAAATTAGGGCATAAACTACATAGTCTTGACCATAAAAAGCATCAATATATGAAAAACCAATAAATGAGGTATTACCAAAAGTAGCAACAATAATAAATGTTGCAAATAATTTTTTTTCAAGTTTTAAAAACTTACCAAGTATAAATGCAAGTATAAGGTTTAAAAAGATTATTGCATTAAACATAACGATTAACTTAAATATCTCAAATGTTAACTCTAAATTGTAGATTTTATTAAATACAATTGCAGGAAGTGAAAAGTAAATAATAAACTCAATTAGCTCTTTTGAGTTATCTTTAAAATATATTTTAAATAAATAGCCAAGTAATAAATACATAGCTATTGGCAACACTGGATCTAGCATAAAACTCTCTTTTGTGATTTTGAAATATTATATATATAATAGTATTAATTTATTCTTGTAGTAACTTTTTGTATAATATTTTATGAAAATTGTAAAGTTAAAAGAAGTAGATTCTACACATACTTACTTAAAAGAGTATATAAAAAATATAAATGAGTTTGAACCTGTATGTATAGTAGCTAATTTACAAACAAATGGAGTAGGTAGTAGAGGAAATAGTTGGAGTGGAGTTGAGGGAAATCTATTTTTTTCTTTTGCATTTAAAAAAGAACAATTAACAAATGATTTGCCACTTCAAAGTTGTTCAATCTATTTTTCATATTTATTAAAAATTATATTGAAAAATAAAGGTTCAAATGTTTGGATAAAATGGCCTAATGATTTTTATATAGATAATAAAAAAATAGGTGGAACAATTACAACTATATCCAATGATATCGTGCTTTGTGGGATAGGTTTGAATTTAAAATTTGTTAATAATGAGTTTGGTAAATTAGATATTAATATTGATATTGATAAAACTCTTCAAGACTATTTTAATAAAATAAAAAATAAGACTTCATGGAAGCAAATTTTTAGTGATTTTAAGGTAGAATTTCAAAATAGTAGAAAATTCCATGTTACGATCAACAATAAGAAAAAATCATTAGAAAAAGCTATTTTAAATAGTGATGGTTCTATAAATATAGATAAAAAAAAGGTTTTTAGTTTACGATGACAGAAATAATATCAATAGCAAATCAAAAAGGTGGTGTAGGAAAAACGACTACAGCCGTAAATTTAAGTGCAGCTTTGGCTTTAAGAGGTAAAAAAGTACTTTTAATTGACGCGGATCCACAATCTAACGCTACAACTAGTTTAGGTTTTCATAGAGATACTTATGAATATAATTTGTACCATGTAATGTTAGGAACTAAAGAGTTGAGTGAAATCGTTTTAGATTCAGAGATTGAAAATCTAAAAGTAGCACCTTCAAATATTGGCTTAGTAGGAATTGAAAAAGAGTTTTATAAAGATAATAAAGACAGAGAATTAATTTTAAAAAGAAAAATCGATCCAATTAAAAAAGATTTTGATTATATAATTATTGATTCACCTCCTGCACTTGGACCAATTACAATAAACACATTAAGTGCTTCAAATTCAGTTCTTATACCAATTCAGTGTGAGTTTTTTGCACTTGAGGGTTTAGCTCAATTACTTAATACTATTAAACTTGTTAAGCAAACAATTAATAGACAGTTACAAATAAGAGGTTTTTTACCTACAATGTATAGTTCTACAAATAATCTTTCAAAACAAGTGTTTGCAGATTTAGCACAACATTTTGAAAGTAAACTTTTTAAGATAGATGAAACGTCTTATGTTGTTATTCCAAGAAATATTAAACTTGCAGAGAGTCCAAGTTTTGGAAAACCAATTATGCTTTATGATGCAAGTGCAACTGGTACAAAAGCATATACAAATTTAGCAAGAGCAATAGCAGGATAGAATATGGCATTAGGAAGAGGACTTGGAGAATTACTTGGTGAAGTAGAAATTGCTTATGAAAATGGTTCAGGAAAAGATAAGTTAGAAAAAATTGGTACAATTGTAGAGATTGAAACTAAATTAATTAAATCTAATCCAAACCAACCAAGAAAAATTTTTGATGAAGATAAATTAAAAGAGTTAAGTGATTCAATAATTGAGCATGGATTATTACAACCAATTGTTGTAATACAAGATAGTGATACTAGTTTTACTTTGATATCTGGTGAAAGAAGATTAAGAGCGCATAAACTTGCAAAGATTGATAAGATTAAATCAATTGTTCTTGATGTGGAAGAGTTTAAACTAAGAGAGCTAGCTTTAATTGAAAATATTCAAAGAGATGATTTAAATATTATTGAACTTGCTTACTCATATGCACAACTAATAAATGATCATAATATTACTCATGATGAATTATCAAAAAAAGTGTTCAAAAGTAGAACATCTATTACAAATACCTTAAGACTTTTACAACTTAGTTCATATGTACAACAATTGTTAGCAAATAGTAAAATTAGTGCAGGTCATGCAAAGATAATGCTTGGTTTAGACGAACAACAACAAAAAGTTGTAGCTGATTCAATTGTTGGACAAAAATTGTCAGTTAGAGAAACAGAAAAATTAGTAAAACAAATAAAAGAACCTAGTACAAAAAAAGTACAAAACAGTAAAAAAAATAAAAATTATGATTTCAAACCTTTAAATAATGTTTTAAAAACTTTAAAAGATAATGACTTAAAAGTTAAAGCAGAAAAAAATTATTTTAAGATTGAGATAACTTCTCAAGAAGATATAGAAAAGATTTCTAATTATTTTCGTAACACTTTATAAATTTAAGCAACATTATCCTTCATTTTAATACAATTTTATAAATATTTTTGATAAAATTAATCAGTTTTAGTCAAACTAAACTGTATAAATATGGAGGAATGAATGTTAGACATAAGTCCTGTATTGTTGCTTAGCTCTGGTATCATCTTTTTGTTAGTTGTTGCCAGACTAAACAGTTGTCTATTCAAGCCTCTACTAAAGCATATGGATGATAGAGCAGATTCTATTAAAAGAGATTTAGAGAATGCAAAATCAAATAGTGCAAATGTAGATGGCATGCTGGCTGAAGCAAATGATGTAATTGCTGCTGCAAAAAAAGAAGCAGCTACAATAAGAGAAAAAGCTTACAATGAAGCAAAAGAGAGTGCTGATGCGAAACTTGCAAATGCAAAAGTTAATTTAGAAGAGAAATCTGATGAATTTGCTAAAAGCTTGCAAGATGACACAAAAGCATTAAAAGATTCATTAATAGCTTCTATGCCTCAATTTAATGAGAGCCTAAAAGCTAAGCTTAGCTCGATATAAAGGAATTAAAGTGAAGAAAATATTACTATTAGGTTTAGCTTTAAGTCCAATTGCATTACTTGCTAGTGGTGAAGGTGCGGAAACTGATTACGATATTATTCAAAGAACCGTTAACTTTATAATTTTTGCTGGAATTTTATGGTATTTACTTGCTGATAAAATTAAAGCTTTTTTTGCAGATAGAAGCTTATCTGTTCAAGCAGAGCTTGATAAAGTACAAGATACTTTAAAAGCTTCTCAAAGTAAAATTGATTCTGCTAATAAGCAATTAGAAGAAGCAAAAGTACTTGCTGCAGAAATTGTAGAAAATGCAAAAACAGATGTTGATTCAATCAAGCAAAAAGTTGCAGCTACTGTTGATGCTGAAATTGCTCAACTAGAAAAAAACTTCGATGAAAAAATGAATATTGAAGTAAGAAAAGCAAAAAAAGAAGTTGTTGCTGAAGTTCTTGAAGAGCTATTTAATTCAGGCGATGTAGAATTAACTCAAGAAGAGTTATCAAATATTGTACTTAAGAAGGTAGCATAATGATTGATTTAGTAGCAAAAAGATATGTAAAAGCTTTATTAGATGGAAGAGATATTGACTCTATAACTGCTATTAGTAAAGAGTTAAAAGAGATTTCTTCAGCTTATAATGATGCTAAATTTATAGCTATTATATCATCTACTGAAGTAAAAAATAGTGATAAAGTTGAGTTAATTATCTCGCTTGTAGATAATTGTAGTGACACTTTACAAAATCTTATTAAATTACTAAGTAATAACAAAAGATTAGATATTATTCCCGTAATTGCAAATGAGTTAGAAACTCAACTTGCTGTTATTAATAACTCGTATAATGGAGTAATTTATACAAATAAAGAGTTAGCTGCAGAATATATTTCATCAATTGAAAAAGAGTTTAGTAAAAAATTTAATGTAGATTTATCATTATCACAAAATATTTGTGATTATAATGGTATTAAAGTTGATATTGATGGACTTGGGGTTGAAATATCTTTTTCAAAAGATAGATTAAAATCTCAAATGATTGATCATATTTTAAAAGCAGTTTAGAACTTATAAAGGAGAATTTGAATGGGTGCAAAGATTCAAGCTGATGAAATCAGTTCTATTATAAAAGAAAGAATCGAAAACTTTGAATTAAACGTAGATGTAAATGAAACTGGTAAAATCATCTCTTTTGCAGATGGTATTGCTCAAGTTTACGGGCTAAAAAATGTTATGGCTGGTGAGCTTGTAGAGTTTGAAAATGGGGAAAGAGGATTAGCTTCTAACTTAGAAGAATCAGCAGTTGGTGTTGTTGTTCTTGGTAATGGAGAAGGTCTTACTGAAGGTACTTCTTGTAAAAGATTAGGTAAATTACTAGAAACACCAGTTGGTGAAGTTATGGTGGGAAGAGTTGTTAATGCTCTTGGTGAACCTATTGATGGAAAAGGTGCTATTGAATCAACAGAAAAAAGATTTGTTGAAGAAAAAGCTCCTGGAATTATGGCAAGAAAATCTGTACATGAACCATTACAAACTGGTATTAAAGCAATTGATGCACTTGTTCCAATTGGTAGAGGGCAAAGAGAACTTATTATTGGTGATAGACAAACTGGTAAATCAACAGTTGCAATTGATACAATTCTTAACCAAAAAGGTGAAGATGTTGTTTGTATTTATGTTGCAATTGGACAAAAATCATCTTCTGTAGCTAATGTTGTAAGAACATTAGAAGAAGCTGGTGCAATGGATTATACAATTGTTGTAAATGCTGGTGCTTCTGAATCTTCAGCTTTACAGTTTTTAGCTCCATATACAGGTGTGACTATTGGTGAGTATTTTAGAGACAATGGAAAACATGCATTAATTGTTTATGATGATTTATCAAAACATGCAGTTGCATATAGAGAAATGTCTTTATTATTAAGAAGACCTCCAGGTAGAGAGGCATTCCCAGGGGATGTATTCTATCTACACTCAAGATTATTAGAAAGAGCTGCTAAAATGAGTGATGAATTAGGTGCTGGGTCAATGACTGCTTTACCTATTATTGAAACTCAAGCAGGTGATGTTGCTGCATATATTCCAACAAATGTTATTTCTATTACAGATGGTCAAATCTTCTTAGAAACTAACCTTTTTAACTCTGGTATTAGACCTGCTATTAATGTTGGTTTATCTGTATCAAGAGTTGGTGGTTCTGCACAAATTAAAGCTACTAAGCAAGTTGCTGGTACATTAAAATTATCTCTTGCTCAATATAGAGAACTTGAGGCATTTGCACAATTTGCATCTGATCTTGATGAATCAACTAGAAAAGAGCTTGAGCTTGGTCAAAGAATGGTTGAAGTACTAAAACAAGGTGTTAATAAGCCATTAGTTATTGAAAAACAAATTGTTATCATTTATGCTGGTACTAAAGGTTATTTAAATGATGTTGCTGTTGGAGATGTTGTTAAATTTGAAGAAGAATTACATGCATTTTTTGAGCAAAAATATTCAAATATTTTAGAATCAATTAAATCAAAACAAAAGATTGACGACGAGATTGAGTCTGCATTAAAATCTGCATTAAATGAGTTTAAAACTGTATTCAGTGCAAAATAAGGATTAGCATATGGCTAACTTAAAAGAGATTAAACTAAAAATCGGTAGTGTAAAGAATACTCAGAAGACAACTAAAGCTATGAAGCTTGTATCTTCTGCAAAACTTACTAGAACTAGACAGTTATCTGCTCAAGCTAGAAGTTATGCAAATAAGATAAATGATGTTCTTTCTGATATCGCAAATCGAGTTAGCAAAGTTCATGAGGATGATAATGTTGATAAAGCATTTGTTCCTAATGACAATCCAAAAACAGTAGATATTGTTTTTGTTACTGCTGATAAAGGTCTTTGCGGTGGTTTTAATATGGCGACAATTAAGACTGTTAATAAAATCAAAGCTGATTATGAAAATAAGGGTGCAAAAGTAAGATTAAGAGTAGCTGGAAGAAAGGGAATTGATTTTTTCTCTTTTCAAGGTGTTGAATTAACTCAAAAAGTTTCAGATTTATCTTCAGCCCCAGATTATGACAGAGCTTCTGAATTCATTGGTGAAGCTGTAGAAGATTTTAACAATGGAATTACAGAAAAAGTAATTTTAGTTTATAATGGGTTTTTAAATATGTTAACTCAAGAGTTAAGAGTAAGAGATCTTTTACCTATTAGTTTAGAAAATGTTGAAACTAAAGAAGAAGATAACTCTATGCTTTATATTGAACCTGATGATGATGAAGAAGTATTAAGTGAATTAACAGCAAAATACTTAGATTTTAATATGTATTATTCATTAATTGACTCTTTAGCAGCAGAACATTCTGCAAGAATGCAAGCTATGGAAGCTGCAACAAATAATGCAAAAGAAAGAGTTGATACTTTAACAGTTGAATATAATAAAGCTAGACAAGCTGCAATTACAACAGAGCTGATAGAGATTATCAGTGGTGTTGAATCATTAAAATAAGATAAAGGAGCTACCCGTATGAAAGGTAAAATTATTCAGGTAATGGGTCCGGTTGTTGACGTTGAGTTCGACGGATATCTACCGGAAATCAATGAAGCAATTGACGTTGTTTTCTCTGATGCAGACCATGATAGATTAGTATTAGAAGTTGCTGCACACATTGGCGATAGCAGAGTTAGAACTATTGCTATGGATATGACAGAAGGTTTAAAAAGAGGACAAGAGTGTATTGCTACTGGTGGACCAATTAAGGTTCCAGTTGGTGAGCCTGTTCTTGGTAGAATCTTTAATGTAATTGGTGATCCTGTTGATGAGGGTGAACCAATCGCTGAAGATGCTGAAAGATGGTCTATTCATAGAGCTGCACCAACTTTTGAAGAACAATCTACTAAAACAGAGATGTTTGAAACTGGTATTAAAGTAGTTGACTTACTTGCACCATACTCAAAAGGTGGTAAAGTTGGGCTATTTGGTGGTGCTGGTGTTGGTAAAACAGTTATTATTATGGAACTTATTCACAATGTTGCATTTAAACATTCAGGTTACTCTGTATTTGCAGGTGTAGGTGAAAGAACAAGAGAAGGTAATGACCTTTACTATGAAATGAAAGACTCTAATGTACTTGATAAAGTTGCATTATGTTATGGTCAAATGAGTGAGCCTCCAGGTGCAAGAAATAGAATTGCATTAACTGGTCTTACAATGGCAGAATACTTCAGAGATGAAAAAGGTCTTGATGTATTAATGTTCGTTGATAATATCTTTAGATTTGCACAAGCTGGTTCTGAGATGTCAGCACTACTTGGAAGAATTCCATCTGCGGTTGGTTATCAACCAACATTAGCAAGAGAAATGGGTGCTTTACAAGAGAGAATTACTTCTACTTCTAAAGGTTCTATTACTTCTGTTCAAGCAGTATATGTACCAGCGGATGACTTAACTGACCCAGCTCCTGCTTCAGTTTTCGCTCACTTAGATGCAACAACAGTACTTAATAGAAAAATTGCAGAAAAAGGTATTTATCCAGCAGTTGATCCATTAGATTCTACATCAAGAATTTTAAGTGCAGATGTATTAGGTGAAGAGCACTATGCAACAGCAAGAGGTGTTCAATCAGTATTACAAAAATATAAAGACTTACAAGATATTATTGCAATTTTAGGTATGGATGAATTATCTGAAGCTGACAAACTTGTAGTTGATAGAGCAAGAAAAATTGAAAAATTCTTATCTCAACCATTCTTCGTAGCAGAAGTATTTACAGGAAGCCCAGGTAAATATGTTGAACTTAAAGATACAATTGAAGGATTCAAAGGTATCTTAGAAGGTAAGTACGACGATGTTCCTGAAATGGCATTCTATATGGTTGGTGGAATGGATGAAGCTTTAGCTAAAGCTGAGGAAATGAAATCAAAATAAGGTTAGCCTATGGAGACAATTAGATTATCAATAGTTACGCCAAATGGAGAAATCTTTAATGATGATGTTAAAACAGTGACTCTTCCTGGAAAAGAGGGAGAGTTTGGTGTTTTACCAGGTCACTCATTATTAGTTTCTTCTTTAACAGTTGGTGTAATTGTTATTGAAAAAGCAAATTCTACTGAGGCTGTTGCTATAAACTGGGGACACGTTAAAGTAAGTGAAAGTACAGTTGATGTATTAGCAGATGGTGCTATTGCATTAACACAAGGTGAAGACTCTAATATTGCTAAAAATATTGAAGCAGCTAAAGATTTGGTTAGTTCTGTAAAAGACTCAAATGTTTCGCTTGCTTCTGTTGAAGCAAAAATCAATTCATTTGCGTAGAAATATCATATGATTGACTCGATATTAGATTATCTAAGTAATAGTAGCGCTATCGCAATTCTTGTGTTAGTGCTGCTATCTATTTATTTGGTAACAGTTTTTTGGATTTTTATATATAGACTTCTTTCATTAAATTCATTTATTGTAAATGAAAAAAAATCACTTGAGTCTTTAACATCACGAAATACAACAGTAAATCCGCTATCCTCTTTATATAAATGTTCAAATGGTTCAACTTCAAAGCATATATTAAAAGCTTGTGAAATATCAATAATAAAAGATGCTAGTTTTGGAATCTCTTGGCTTTCAATTATCTCTTCAACTGCACCATTTGTAGGTTTATTTGGAACAGTTGTTGGTATTTTAGAATCATTTGCCAAATTTTCTAGTCACTCTAAAGTTGGTTTTTCAATTATAGCACCAGCTATTAGTGAAGCTTTAGTAGCAACTGCTGCTGGTATATTTGTTGCAATTTTTGCATATACTTTTCATCAAATTTTAGTAAGAAAAGTTTATGAACTAAATACTTATATAAAGGCACAAGCTGAAATTTTAATAGCAAAAGGTTAATAAATGTATGATTTTAACCAAAAGCCTGATTTAAATATTACTCCACTAGTTGATATTATGCTAGTTCTTTTAGCAATACTTATGGTTACAGCACCAGTATTAGAGTTTGAAGAACAGATTAATCTTCCTAGTGGAAGTAAATCAGTACAAGTTCAAGATGTAAAAAAAATCACAGTTTTTATCAATGAAAAAAGAGAAGTAAAAGTAAATAAAAATAAATATGATATAAAAGATTTTGCAGATAGTTTTATTTTATATGCAAAATCAAAAGACAGAAATACTCCAATACATATAAGAGCTGATAAAAGTTTAGTATATGATGATATTATTTTTGTATTAAGAACTATTAAAGAAGCTGGATTTTTTAAAGTTTCTCTTATAACTGATGGTTAGGATTTAAATGATTAACTTTTTTTCAGATTATGATAAAGGTAATTTTTATTTATCTGGCCTATTGGCTTTATTTATATATATTTTTGTATTTGTTTTGTTTTTACTTTATTTAGACTCAAATAATGCTAAAACATTTGACTCATCAAAAAAAGCTACAGTATTTAAATTAGATGTAGTTTTAGCTGATAGTGAAGTGAAAAATAAACCTAAAATGAAAATTGAGAAAAAAACCCAAGAAAAAATTATTAAAAAATCAACTTCTAGAAGTTCAGAACAAAAATCAGACTTAAAGTCTCTTTTTGCAAATGTTAAAACAACAGAAACAAAAGTTGTAAAAAAAGAAGTTAATAATGTAAAATCATCAAACGTATCAAGTAGATTTAAATCAAAATTTGAAAGAGAAAAAAGAACAAATAGTGATTTAAATGTATCTAGTATGTTAGGGCAAGTAAAAGCGGAAAAAAGAAATTTATCTATTTCTACCTCTTCAAATCATGAAAATGATCCTTATTACTCTAAAATATATGAAATATTAGCACAAAGATGGAATCCTATATTAATTGAAGATGGCTTAGAAGCCAAGGTTTTAGTTATAATTTCTAATGATGGAGTTTTTGATTATAAATTTTTAAAATATTCTACTAATGAAAAATTTGATACTCTTTTAAAAGAGTTTTTACAACAGCAGAAAACTCTTTTATACCCACCTCATAATAAAGGTTCTAAAACAAATATTGAGGTAACATTTAAATCTAAAGGATAATTAACATGAAAAAAATGATAGTTGTACTATTGTGTTTTTTTAATATTGCATTTGCGGTTGATGCAAAATTAGAGATTGTAAAAAAATCTAAAAGTCTACCTAAAATTGTTATTTCTATTTCTAATAATAGTAATGATATTAATTTTTTATCTAAAGTTAAAAGAGTAATTGAAAAAGATTTAAAAGTTAGTGGACACTTTGAAGTACTTTCTAGTAATGTAAAAACAAACTATAATCAAAGACCTGATTTATATAAACTACAAAAAGAAGGAGTTGATTTATATTTAAATATTGATTCACAAATTAGTGGTTTTGGTGGATTTATATTAAATACTAAGCTTTTTGATATAAATAGTAAATCATTAGTTTTAAATAAAACATTCTCAACAAAACAAGAGAATAGGTACCCTTTTTTATCACATAGAGTAGCAATCTCAATTAATAAATATTTAAATGCTCCTTCAATTGACTGGATGGATAAATTTGTTATCTTTTCAGTTTACAAAGAATCAAAAAAAGCTGATATTTATATAGGTGACTATACTTTAACATATCAAAAAAGAATAGTTAGTGGAGGCTTGAATATTTTCCCTAAATGGGCTAGTAAAAAGCAAGATAGCTACTATTATACTACATATGTGAATAGTGTTCCAACATTAGTTAAAGCAAATCTTTATACTGGTAAAAAAGAAACAATAATGAAAAGTGAAGGAATGGTTATTGCTTCTGATATTAGTAGGGATGAATCAAAAATATTAGTAACTGCATCTCCATATGGTCAAGCTGATATTTATTTATTTGACACAAAAACAAAGACTAAACAGAGATTAACAACATATAAAGGAATTGATGTTGGTGCACATTTTGTTGAAAATGATACTAAAATAGTTTTTGTATCTGATAGGTTAAATTATCCAAATATCTTTGCTAAAAAAATTGGACAAAGAGGTGTTCAAAGATTGGTTTATCATGGAACTAATAACTCAGCAGTTACTACACATAAAAATTATGTGGTATATTCAAGTAGAGATAAAGCAAATGAATTTGGCTTAAGAACTTTTAATTTATATTTAGTATCAACAAAAAGCGATTCTTTAAGAAGATTAACAGCAACAGGAGTTAACCAATTTCCTAAATTTTCATCAGATGGAGAATCTATTTTACATACTAAAACTATAAATGGAAAAAGTTATTTAGGTATTATTAGATTAAATTATGAAAAATCATTTACATTTGCACTTAGAAGTGGGAAAATACAATCAATTGATTGGTAATAAGTTTTAATAACTCTATATAATATGCATAGTATATATATTATATGTAATTATTGTAATTTATAATTAAGTTTTATTTTTGTAAAATCAGTTAAATTTTAAATAAGGGAAATGTTATGAAAAAGATTGGTATTTACTCTTTTTTAGTTGCAGCAGTTTTATTTACTGGTTGTAGTCAAAAAAATGTTGAAATGGATGGAAGTTCTGCAAGCCAAGAGAACCAAAGTGAGATTAATAACTCTGAAGCAACTTTAGATAATATTGATAATAGTAATATTCAAGAAGAAGTTTCAAATGATACTTTGTCTGAAAAAGCAGAAAATGGTTACTATTACATGATTAATGGAGAGAAAGTATTTATTGAAAATATCTATTTCGGATTTGATAAATATAAATTAGACTCTAACATGATTGAGAAAGCTAAAGATAATGCTCAAAAACTTTCAGGTATTAAAGAGACTACAAAAATAAAGATTGAAGGTAATTGTGATGAGTGGGGAACTGATGAATATAATTATGCATTAGGTTTAAAAAGAGCTAAGGCTACTAAAGATGCACTTATTTCAGAAGGTATAAATGAAGACTCAATTTCACTTGTAAGTTTTGGTGAGAGTAATCCAGTTTGTAATGAAAAAAATAAAAATTGTTGGCAAAAAAATAGAAGAGCTGAACATAAGCTTTTACCATAATTAACTGATTAGTATTATAAAATATGAAAAAAATAACCCTAACGATAATGCTGTCTTCATTAGCTTTTGCTAATGAAGTTTCAGTATTTGGAGCTGGAGATTTAAATTCAAATGAACCTTATGGTTTGAATTCTACAGAAAAATACATTTTAAAAAATAAGAATGAATTAGGAAAAATTGATACTAAATTTAAAGGTGTAAAAACAACTTTAGAAACAGTAAGTGAGCGTATTGATGGATTAGAGTCTATTTATGAGGGCGATTCACAAAAATTAAATAAAACAGTTATTACTTTAAATAAAATAGTTAAACAAATAGAAGAGATACAAAATACTACTTCAAAAAATAAAACAGATATTGAAAATTTAAAGAATGTTACAAATCAATTATTAACAATGCAAGAAGAAATTTCTTCAGAAAATAGAAAAAATCTAGATACTTTAAAAGAAGCAATAGATAAATTATCAAAACAGTTAATTAAAATTAATAAAGAATATGTATCTTTTAGTGAAATGAAAAAAAACATGAAGCAGTTTGTAACTGTTGAAGAGTTTAATGCATTTAAAGAAACTTTAGGTAAAAAAACTAGTGTAAAAACAAAATCAACTACTAAAACAAAAAAGTTATCATACGCGCAAAAAGAAGAGATGCTTAATGAAGCAAAAGAGTTATTCAAGAAAGATTATTTTACAAAAGCTATACCGATTTTTGAAGAATTAGTTGAATTAAACTTTAAGCCTGCTGAGAGTAACTACTATCTTGGTGAGATGTGGTATTACAGGGATAAGTTTGAAAAGGCGATTGATTATTTCAAAAAATCTGCAGTTTTATATGATAAAGCTTCTTGGATGCCAAGGTTGTTGCTACATAGCGCTATATCTTTTGAAAATATTAAAGATTATAAAAATGCTACTAAATTTTATAGTACATTAATTGATGTTTATCCAAATTCAAAAGAAGCAAAAATAGCAACTAAAAATATATCAAAATTATAAATTTATAGGAGAAATTATGTCAAAAGTTATAGGAATAGAATATTCATTAAAAGATGCAAACTCAGGTGAGCATTTAGATACAAATGTTGGAGCTGCTCCATTAGAGTTTGTTTCAGGGAAAGGTCAAATTATTCCAGGATTAGAAGAAAAATTAGTTGAAATGAATTTAAATGATGAAGCTGATGTTTTAGTTGAGCCAAAAGAAGCTTACGGTGAGTATAATGAAGAAGCTGTTCAATCATTACCAAAAGAGCAATTTGCAGGAATTGAGCTACAAGAAGGAATGAGTTTATACGGAACTGGTGAAAATGGTGAGACTGTTCAAGTTACTGTTAAATCATTTACTGATAGTGATGTAACAATTGATTACAATCATCCAATGGCTGGAAAAAGTTTAATGTTCTCAGTTTCTATTGTTTCTTTAAGAGATGCAACTGATGAAGAAATTGAAACTGGTGTTGTAGGTGGAATGGCTGCTATGGGTGGCGGTTGTTGCGGTGGTGGACACCATGACCATGGTTCTGAAGGTGGTTGTTGTAGTTCTGAACCACAAGGTCAATCTGGTGGTTGTGGTTGTCACTAAAAATCTAAATTTATTAAGTTTTTCTTTGCCCAAAAGTGTTTCACTTTTGGGCAAAACTATTTTTTAGAAGTAATATTTACTTTTAAAAAATAGTTTTATACTAGATCTTAATTTATAATAAGGTAAAAATATGAAAAAAGTTGCTTTTATTTTTCCAGGTCAAGGAAGTCAAAAAGTTGGTATGGGAAAAGATTTTTTTGATAATAGTGATATTGCAAAAGAGATGATTTCAAAAGCAAGTGATAGATTAGGCATAGATTTTAAAAAATTGCTTTTTGAAGAGAATGAGATGTTAAGTAAGACTGAATATACTCAACCTGCTATATTATTAGTTTCATCAATTGCAAATGCAATTTTTAAAGATAAATGCAATGTAAAACCTGAATTTGTACTAGGACATTCACTAGGTGAATTTTCAGCACTTGTAAGCGCTGGTGCAATTGATTATTTAGATGCAATTGAACTAGTTCATAAAAGAGGTAAATTTATGAATGATGCATGTTCAGGTTCAGGTGCTGGTATGATGGCTCTTGTTGGTTTAGATGATACAAAAGTTGAAGAAATATGTGAAAATCAAAGAAAAAATGGTTTAAAAGTTTGGCCAGCAAATTATAATATGGATGGACAATTGGTTCTTGCAGGGTTAAAAGAGGATTTGGAAAGTTTAGTTGATACTTTTAAAGAAGCTGGAGCAAAAAGAGCTATTGTTTTAGATATGTCTGTTGCAAGTCATTGTGAATTACTAGAAAGTGCAGTAGAAAATTTAAGACCATACTTAGAAGAGTATTTATTAGACACATTTGATGTTGATACTATTTCAAATGTTACAGCACAAGCTTATAATACAAAAGAAGAAGCAATAGATTTGTTATCAGAACAGTTAATTAATCCTGTAAAATATAAGCATTCTATATTATCAAAAGAGTCAGATGTAGATCTATTTATTGAATTTGGTAATGGAATTGTTTTAAAAGGTTTAAATAGAAAAATTACAAAAAAAGCAACTCTAAATGTAAGTGATATGAGTTCTTTAGAAAAAACTATAGAGGCATTAAATGAATAAATTAGCAATAATGGGTGCTATGCAAGAAGAGATTGAACCTCTTTTAGCAAACTTTGAAGATATAAAAGTTACTGAATATGCAGATAATAAATATTATGAAGTTTCATTAGATGGATTAGATATTGTAATAGCACACTCAAAAATAGGAAAAGTATTTGCAAGTTTAACTGCAACTACTATGATAGAAAAATTTTCTTGCGATACACTACTTTTTTCAGGTGTTGCAGGTGCTGTAAATAGTAAGTTAAAAATAGGTGATCTTATAATTGCTGATAAACTTTGTCAACATGATTTAGATATTACAGCTTTTGGACATCCCCATGGTTTTGTTCCAGGAGGAAAAGTTTTTGTTGAAACTTCACAAGAATTAAGAGATATTGCTAAAGAAGTAGCAAAAGAGAACTCTTTAAAAGTTTTAGAAGGAACTATTGCAACTGGAGATCAGTTTGTTCACTCAAATGAAAGAAAAGATTTTATTCAAAATACATTTAAAGCAGATGCACTTGAGATGGAAGGTGCTAGTGTTGCTGTAATATGTGACTCATTAAATGTTCCATTTTTTATATTAAGATCAATTTCTGATAGTGCAGATATGGAAGCAAATTTTGATTTTGATGAATTTTTAAAATCAAGTGCAGAAATTTCAGCTGATTATATTTTAAAAATAGCTAAAAAACTAAATAAATAAAAAAGAAAAGAAACTATTCTTCTTTTCTTTTTATCTTAAAACAGATAATTACTAACATTAATTAAATCTCAAAGCTTATAAAAACCCCATAAAATATAGAGAAAGAAAAATAAGAGAAAGATTTTTCCAAAATTTAAGCCCACATTAAGTTTAAACCCTTGACAAAGGGGCAAGATTTGTCTATAATTCCCGTCCAAATTCGCTGAGGCAAACAAGAGATTGAGAG